>ERZ794936.245-NODE-245-length-29963-cov-29.593587_pt1 | contig 29963 bp, 26 predicted proteins | sample MGYA00511083_ERZ794936 | MGnify/ENA primary metagenome ERZ794936 (study PRJEB30137, sample SAMN04331409) | food metagenome | isolation source: Y2 must sample point D1 replicate A | place: Australia: South Australia | collected 2014 ... | reverse complement strand
GGTCATGGGTAATAAATAAATAGGCTACGGCAGTCTGTTGCTGAATATCCCGTAATAATGCCAGAACATCGCGGGCAACGAGCGGATCCAGTGCTGAAGTGGGTTCATCACAGATAATCAGCCTGGGCTCTGCAGCCAGCGCTCTGGCAATACAGACTCGCTGTTTCTGGCCGCCTGAAAGGGCTGCGGGTAATCGCCCGGCGATCTCTGCCGGTAAACCTACCTGTAAAAGTAACTCTTTTACCCGGGCTTCACGCTGTGAGCGGTCCAGAGAAGTAAAACATTCCAGCGGCCTTGCAATCTGTTCTCCCACTGATTGTTGCGGATTAAGCGAAGTATCCGGTATCTGATGGATGAGCTGAATATCCTGCAATTGACGAAGGGGGCGACTCCGCAAACCACGCCCCAGCAACTGCCCTTCCAGGAGTACATCACCCTTATCGTTGGGATGCAGCCCACAGATTACCTTCCCCAGTGTCGATTTACCGGACCCGGACTCACCAATAATGGCCAGTGTGCGGCCCTTTTGTAATGACAAATTGATGTTTTTCAGTACCGGCTGGTGGTGATAACCGGCATAGAGGCTGCTGATACCTAACAGTTCCGGCTGATCTGCCGGTAAAGGGCGTTTACCCTCTCCCTGTGCGCTCAGCAACTGGTGTGTGTACTGCTTTGTCGGGTTTTCCAGCAAGTGTTCTGTTGTTGCCTCTTCTACCATTTTGCCGTGCTGCAGTACCATGATGCGGTCACTGATTTGTGCCACGACAGCCAGATCATGACTGATGTAGATGGCTGCAACACCGCTGGTACGGATCACCTCTGAAATCGCCTGTAATACGCCCAACTGAGTGGTCACGTCCAACGCAGTGGTAGGCTCATCAAAAATGACCAGTTCCGGTCCCGGGCATAACGCCATAGCAATCATTGCCCGTTGTAACTGTCCGCCGGAAACCTGATGCGGGTATCGCTGATAAAAACCTGAGGGATCCGGCAACCCGAGCCTTGTGAACAACTCCGTGGCCCGAAGTCTGGCTTGCTCTCGTGTCAGAATACGGTGTTTAATTGTGGCTTCAATGACCTGATCACCGATGCAGATGGCCGGATTAAATGACGCACCGGCAGACTGAGCCACATAGGCAATATGCCGTCCACGGACCGCACGTAACCGGCGGGTGGATAATCCGGTCAGTTCAGTGCCGTTAAACATAATACGTCCGGACTCAATTTGCATCCCGGCACGACAATGCCCGGGGATCGCCAGTCCAATGGTGGACTTCCCGGCCCCGGACTCACCAATTAACCCCAGGACTTCGCCCTGTTTCAGAGAAAGTGAAACCGAATCTACCAGCCGGCGGGGGTTTTTCCCGGTCGTAGTCACCACCAGCTTATCAATCTGCAACAAAGGCTCAGCCATGAGCACCTCCCCAGCGACGGGTCTGTGCACTCATCAGCCAGTCAGCGACGGAATTAATGGAAAGGGAGAGCAGTGCAATGGCTACCCCGGGCACCAGCGCGGCCCAGACACCAAATAAAATGCCATCCTTATTGTCTCGCGCCAGGCCGCCCCAGTCTGCCGTCGGTGGCTGAACCCCCAGGCCCAGAAAGGAAAGAGCGGACAGAAAGAGCAGAATAAAAATGAAACGTAAGCCGAACTCTGCGACCAGTGTCTGCCGTACATTCGGCAGAACGACCCGCCAGAGGATCCAGGCCATCGACTCTCCACGTAACCGTGCTACATCGACAAATTCCATCACCCCGACCTCTTCTGCCAGCGACCTTGCCACGCGTAACACCCGGGTGGATTCCAGCAACCCCAGTACCAGTGTCAGTGTTATCATCGTTTTCGGCAAAACTGCCAGTACAATTAATGCAAAGATAAGTGTCGGCACAGCCATTATCATATCGTTGACTCGTGAGATCAGCTGGTCCAGCCAACCGCCTGTCAGGCCGGCGATAAAGCCGAGAGAACAGCCTGCCGCAAATGCCAGTAGTGTGGCAATCAGCGTGATCCCAAGGGAGACCCGGGTGCCCCAAATCATTCGCGACAACAAATCACGTCCCAGGTTATCTGTCCCCAGCAGCAGTCGGGCATCGGGTGCTTGCCAGGCACCGCCGACAATCTTATCCGGGTCAAACGGGGCCAGCCAGGGGGCAAAAATCGCAATCAGGATAAACAGGGTCAGCCCTGTCAGTCCCAGCACGGCGACAGGTTTTAATGCGGGCATTTTTTCAGATTCCTTAAACGACATCTGCGGTTACTTCTGATGACGCAACCGCGGATTGGCTAACAGAGACAAGACATCAGCCAGCAGATTGAGCAATACATACACACCGGCCAGTAACAGCGCACAATCCTGCATCACCGGCAGGTCACGTTTACTGATACTGTCGACCATATACTGGCCAAGTCCCGGATAGACAAAAACGTTCTCAACAATCACGACTCCGACCATCAGGTATGCCAGGTTAATGGCGACCACGTTAATCACTGGCCCTAACGCATTCGGTAACACATGACGCCACAGAATACGGCCGGGAGACAGCCCCTTCAGTAAAGCGGTATCCACCCAGGCAGCATTTTGCGTAGCAATCAACGCCGCACGGGTCATATTGCTCATATGTCCGACGATAGCCAGTACCAGTGTGATGCAGGGCAAAGAAATCGCTGCGAGCTTATCGGCCAGTCCCATTCCCGGCGTCAGGGCACTGTTACTCGGTGCCCATCCTAACGTGATAGAAAAAATAAAAATCAGCAGGTAGCCTGAAAAAAATTCCGGTAACGAAACAGCGGTGCGGGACAGACCGTTAAGCAGGTTGTCAATGACCCCTCCCTGAAAACGGACCGCCAGGAACCCTATCAGCAATGCCAGCGGCACTGCAATCACGGCAGTACACCCGGCAAGGAACAATGTATTCCCAAGACGGCTAAAAAGAGGACCGGCAATTGCGGTACGGCTGGTATAACTGAGACCAAAATCGCCATGCAATAGTCCCAGCAACCAGCCCAGATAACGACTGACGGCGGGTTTATCCAGCCCCAGTTGCAGGTTCAGTTCACGAATGGCATCCGGGGTGGCTGTCTGCCCCAGAATAGCCGTCGCCGCATTACCCGGCAGTAACTGAACACCGACAAAAATAAGCAGCGAAACGGCCAGCATGGTCAGTACACCCCAGACCAGACGCCAGCCAATCAGGCGTAGTAAAGATGAACGGCCCGAAGGCCGTTGCGAGGAAATTTCAGACATCAGTAATACCTTCTCAGGCGATCCAGACTTTTTCGGCCGCACGGTTGCCACTGAGAGGCATACCGGGAACCGAGGTAAAGCCCTGTATTTTACGGGTACAACCGTCCAGTGCATCAGCATACAACGGGATAACTTCACTGTCCTGATCCACCAGCATCACCTGAATATCATGATAAATCTGCTTACGTTTCGCTTCATCACTTTCACCGCGCGCAGCCTTCACCATGGCATCGAAGGCTGGCACATGCCAGTTTGACTCATTCCACGGGGCCTGGCTGGTGAAAACCAGTGATAACATCGCATCTGCTGTCGGACGGTTTGACCAATTGGATGACACAAATGCTTTTTTCTTCCAGATATCATTCCAGAAAGCATCATCCGGGACATGGTCCACATTCAGCTGAATACCGGCTTTAGCCGCTGACTGCTGATACAACTGAGCTGCATCGACCGAACCCGGGAAGCCGGCATCTGCCACTGACAGAGTCAGCGGGCCGCTGAAGCCGGATTTTTTCCAATGATAACGGGCTTTGTCCGGGTCATAAGGTCGCTGCGGAATATCGCTGGCAAAATACCGGTTCGAAGGGAAGATCGGATTATCATTAGCGACGCTTGCATAACCGCCAAGAACGGTATCGATCATCTGCTGACGGTCTATGGCATATTTCAATGCCAGTCGACCATCCACCGTATTGAACGGTGGCAGGTTCATCAGTCCCGGGAAGGTATAGATAGCGCTATCCTTCGCACGGACCAGCCGGATATTCGGCATATGCTGGATACGGCTGACAATACGTGGATTGACCCGGTTGATCAGCTGGGCTGATCCACTGACCAGTGCGGCAACCCTGGCCGTAGAATCATTCATTGCCTGCGTTTCGACCGAGTCAACATGACCACGGGCACTATTCCAGTGATTCGGGTTACGCCGGGTCAGCGTGGTCACACCTGGCTGGAATTTTTCGAGGATAAAGGCACCGGTGCCGATCCCTTTGTCAAAATCTTCGTTTTCAGCAGTCACGACAAAGTGAACATCACTCAGTAACCAAACGAACTCTACATCCGGGGAGTTCAGACGAAGGGTAACTTCATAGTTCCCGGTCGCTGCAATCGATTCTACCGGGTCAAGATACCCTTTTACCGGTGAAGTCGATTTTTCACCACGGTGGTGATTCAGTGAATAAACCACATCTTTAGCGCTGAGGCTACGGCCATCATGAAACTGGACTCCCTGACGGATTTTCAGGATCCAGGTCTTACTGCCGTCGGTGGATGACCAGGACTCGGCCAGAGACGGAGCCAGTTCACCCTGTTCATTGATCTCAACCAGGCTGTTGAAAATCTGCGAACCGACAAAATACATGTAGGTCTCAAACCAGAAAGCCGGGTCCAGTCTGTCAGTGCTCGACGCGTTATCAATACCCACCACCAGGTGCCCGCCTTTTTTAGGGACCTGTGGGGTAGCGGCAAAGGCATCTGCCAGTGGCCAGAGTGAAGACGCTGATGCAGCCACCGACATAGCCCCGGCCGCTTTAATAAATGAACGACGATCGATCATAATCTGTATTCCTGTCAAAGAGGGTTTCCCCTCGTCGCTGTCCCGTCCGTTAACAGGCAGGGGCAGCACTGTTTTAGTTATTAAGTGTTTTACTCAGTACCGCAATATGTTCCGGCCCGATCCCACAGCAACCTCCGATAATGGAAGCACCTGAGGTTACCCACTCTCTGGCAAACGCAAGGTAGCTCTGCGGGCCGGTATCCTTACGCATTTCACTGAGTCCTTCATTAGCACCATGCTTCGCATCCGAGGGGTCGAATGCATTGGCGTAAACACCGATAGCAACCTGTCGGGTCAGAGATTGTAATGTTTCCTGCGCTTCACAAACCGCACTGGTCATCACCTCAATACGGCTGCAGTTAAACAGAATGGCCTCAGCGCCACAGCCGACCGCCATGGATACTGCGGCGCTGACGGCTTCACCCGAGCGTAACACCGCCCGGCCGGAGGGGGTGAGTTCATCATTGAGTGTAAACGCGAGCCACAGCGGACGGTCATCACCGTTAAGCATCTCAGCAACGAAGTGTGCTTCCGCCAGCGAACTCAATGTTTCTGCCAGCCACAAGTCCGCAGCGTCGCGCTGATTTTCAATCATTACCTGCATCAGCTTCCGGGCCTGTTCCGGATTGAATAAATCAGGACGGTAAGAGCCCAGAACCGGCGGCAGTGAGGCCGCAACGCTCACCGGATGTCCGGCGGCATTCGCAGCGTCACGGGCCAGAGACGCTGCCAGGCGGATCAGCCGGGGGCCATGTTCTGCAAAACGTTGTTCGCCAATATGAAAAGGGACGACCGCATAGCTGTTGGTGGTGATCACCTGAGAGCCGGCTGCAATGAATGCATCATGTGCCTGTCGGACGAAATGAGGCGCTTCCATCAATGCCAGAGCTGACCACTCCGGCTGGCGAAAAGGTGCTCCCCTGCGGGCCAGTTCACGGCCCATTCCCCCGTCGAGAATGATGATTTCTTTACACATAAAATGCCCGCTGTTTATCGTTGGCCGGTAATACAGATAAGTATCTGCAAAGTATCAACACTCTACAAAATGAGCGTCTGGATGTCTAGATATCTTTACGGACATACGTACTGGATAATGAGGTCATCAAAACATTAATGATTCCGGACTAATACCTGTTACTGAATATTGGTTACGGCGTAGTATGTTGGCTGAGGTGATTCGGACATTCAGAATTAAGAATAAACAGGATTTAAATTTTAGTGTCGTCGGCTACCTGAGGAAAACTCCGGACTGCAGGGAGAAACAGCTAGTGGAATCCCTTTATTTATCCGAAGGAAAATTTATGGCGGTGGTTTTAAGCGGCAAAGCCTTCCTCACCGGCCATGACGGATCCTCTCTCCCTGAAATAACACCGCGAATAAAATACCGTCCCCATCAGAGTTAATCTTCTCTGACGATATCCCCGCAATAAAACTGTACACCTCGGTTCATTTATCTGAAATTATACTATGACCCGCACTTTCCTGCTGTTTGTCCTTACATAGTCATTACATTATCTTCTCTGCCTGCCCGGTACTCTGCCAATAAAAGTAAAGTAACACCATGATATTTAACAACTAAAATGAAACCCCTCCACAAAAGGAGCGACTCTTCTGATGAATGACACATCCGGAAACACCGATTGACAGTTTTACACTGCCAATGCAAAACTAGACTGTACAGTTATTACGGGATCGGGTTGATCCCCGCCATCACGGGGATCACTAAAGACACAGTAACTCATCCATACCTCTGGCAAATAATTACAGGATATTTAACTATGATGACATTCCCGCGGGCTTCACGATCGATGATATTGCTGGTGGCTGTTGTGCTGGCAGGCTGTGCCGGTAATCCCCCACCGCGCTATTCCGGGGTAAGTTCGGCATCACAGATGACCGTGAATACCGGCAAAGACGCTGACAAAATTCCGTACCATTTTGTGACCCGTACTGACTGGAAAAAATACCGCAATATCATCATTGATCCGGTCACCGTTTATCAGGGAACAGACAACCAGTTCGGTGACCTGTCACAGTCCGATCGTCAGGATCTCGCCCGCTATATGCAGAATAAATTTGCTGAAACGCTGCGCGAAAGGTTTGTCGAAACTACCGAAGCCACCCCCGGCACCCTGCGTCTGAAGCTTACGCTGACCGGAGCTGCCACAACCACACAGGTGGTCGGTACCGTCACTAAGTTTGATCTGGCCGGCGGCCCCTATAATATCGTGCAGTCTATCCGTGGCGGCCGGGGAATGTTTAGCGGTTCAGTGAATTACGCCGCTGAAATTTATGACGCCAGCACAAATCAACTGCTTGGCTCCTATATTACCCATCAGTATCCGAATGCCATGAATATCGGCGCAACCTTCGGTTCGATGAGTGCCGCAGAAACCGGTATCGATAAGGGTGCCGATCAGTTACTTGAATTACTGAAATAAGGCTGCCCGCCCCCGGGCCAGGCCCGGGGGCGGATCTCCCACTGACAGCACGGATCTGAGGGTAACGTATTCCGGGGACACCGGATATCGCTGCCCGCAGCCCGTCTCCGGCCCCTCAGAGCTGCTATGAAAATTTACCCGCATCTCATCGTCTGTCCCTGTTGCGAAAGCGTTTACCGTTACCGGCTTTCTGACCGGAAAGCCAGCCTGCAATGCCGGCGCTGCGCGACTGTCCTTTACCGCAGAAGTGCATTTACCCTGCAGGATCTGCTGCCTTTCTGTTTCGCAGCGCTGGTGACTTTCCTGATAGCAAACCTGATGCCGGTGATGACTGTGACGGCTCACGGGCTGACCCGCAGTGTCACGCTGTTACAAGGCATTCTGGCGATCACCGGGAGCTTTTCGGTGCTTACCGGGATCCTGACGGCAGGCCTGCTGATCGGTGTGCCGTTAATACAAATCCTGCTCACCGGCTGGGTGCTGCTGTTTGCCCGTCTCCGACAGCCAGCGCCCGGATTTGTGGTCGTGATGAAACTACTGGCACGTTTGCACCCCTGGAGTATGGCGGAAGTGATTATTTCAGGGTTCCTGGTCGCGGCAGTGAAGCTCTCTTCTTTTCTTGACGTTGCACCGGGTCCCGGCAGCCCGGCGATGGTGGCCTCTGTGATTTTACTGATCATTATTAACGGCTATGACCTGCAGCCTCTGTGGTCGCTGCTTCCTGCCCGCCGCCACAAGGTGGAAACGCATCATGAATAATATTTCTTTATCCCGTCATCCGGCGGTCTGTAGCTGCTCCGAATGCGGGCTGGCATTTCGCCTGCAGCCGGCAGATGGTGCTGTTGTGCGCTGTGTACGCTGTAACAGCCTGGTCGCTCAGCCACATCATCGTCTGAGCCCCTCCCTGGCCTGCCTGATCACCGCCATGCTCTGCTATCTCCCGGCCAACCTTCTGCCGGTGATGAGTACTACCCTGTTTGGCCGGCGCAGTGAAAGCACTATCCTGCAGGGCGTCGCCGACTTCTGGCACAGCGGCTCCTGTGCAATTGCCGCCATTATCTTTATTGCCAGTGTCCTGATCCCCTGCCTGAAATTTTTGGTGATGATCCGGCTGCTGCTGAATGTCCGGCAACTGAGTGAACAGCAAAGGCTCAGGCGTACCCGACTTTACCGGGCAATAGAGTGGGTGGGTTACTGGTCGATGCTGGATGTGGTGGTGGTTGCCGTCGTGTGCGGTCTGGTGCGTTTTAACGGGCTGGCTGAGGCTGAGCCCCGGGCCGGGATCCTGTTTTTCGGTCTGGTGGTGATCCTGACGCTTTGTTCCGCGCTTTGCTTTAACCCGCGTACGCTGTGGAGAACGACTCAATGAAATACGCGCCTCCTGCCGTACCCCGTGTTCTGCAGCAAAACCGATGGCATCGTCTGGTCTGGCTGTTGCCCGTCCTGGCGCTGGTCTGGGGACTGTTTACGCTTATCCGCGCACAACTGGATAGCGGTACGGAAGTTACCATTACGTTTCACAGTGCGGCCGGGCTGGTGGCTGGTCAGACCCCGGTGAAATATAAGGATGTCACCATCGGTGTGGTACAGAGTATTGCGTTAAGCAACGATGATGCCTCCGTGCTGGTCAGTGTAAGTATCGATAAAAATGCCGAAAATATTCTCCGCACCGATAGCCGCTTCTGGGTGGTGCGGCCGCGCATTGGCATGAATGGCGTCAGCGGGATCGATACCCTGATTTCCGGGGCTTATATTGAAGCCGACAAAGGCTATCAGCCGCGGCCGGCTACCCGTTTTACCGGCCTTGAAACTCCTCCGGCGGTGATCCATAACACCCCGGGCAGCCAGATACTGATTGAGACTCAGGATCTGGGATCGCTGGATATCGGCTCTCCGGTGTACTTTCGCCGCATTCAGGTTGGCCGGATCGCCTCTTATCATCTGAAAGAAGATGGTAGTGGTATCACACTTACCGCCTTTGTGGACGCACCTTATGATCATCTGCTGACCCCGGACACCCGATTCTGGAATGTCAGCGGACTCGACCTGTCGGTTGGCGCGAACGGCTTCCGTCTGAAAACGGAAACCGTCGCGGCAATTATGGCAGGCGGTATCGCCTTTGCTACTCCCCCGCCTGCCAATGGAGGAGTGACAACTCCGCCCGCAGCTCACTATGTCCTGGCGGCGGATCAGGATGCGGCGATGGCCTCACCGGACGGCCCGGCGATCCGCTTCCGGTTGCGTTTTAACCAGTCGCTGCGCGGCCTGACCGTCGGAGCACCGGTAGAATTTTCCAGCGTACAAATTGGTAAAGTCACCTCACTGGAGCTGGACTACAACCCGACGGGGTACCGCTTTCCGACCCTGGTGAATATTGACGTGTATCCGTCACGTCTGGGCCATGTGTTATCCCGGTTACCGGGCCGCACCTCAGACGATTTACAAAGCGATGCGGCGCTCTTTACCCGTGAACTGGTGGCGAACGGTTTACGCGCGCGGGCCGTACCGGGTAATTTGCTGACCGGACAACTTTATATTTCGCTGGATTTTATCGCCGATGCTCCCCGGGTACCTTTCAACCTACAGGCGAGGCCGATAGAGCTCCCGACCATCAACGGCGGACTGGATAAAATACAGGAGCAGATTGCCGGTATTGTGACCAGGGTTAATCAGATGCCTCTGGTTTCTATTGGCAGACATCTTGACGGGACGCTGGCCGGCCTGGACCGGACCTTAACACTGGTCAACTCTCAGACATTACCGTCAGTGAATCAACTGACAGACCAGGCCCTGAAAACGACACAAACTGTCCGGGATCTACTGGCCGAAGACTCGCCGCTGATGGTCAGTTTGCTACAAACACTCCGGCAGGCCAATGGCACCTTACGCGCAGTACGCCTGTTTACCGACCAGTTAAGCCGATCGCCCGGAGCGCTGCTGAAAGGACGTCAGGAGGAAATGTCCCCTGAAATACCGACCGGAACGGCACATGACAGAAAGGAGAGTTACCCATGAGTGATATCCGGCATATCGCGGGGCTGATAATTTTTTGCCTGCTTTGCGGCTGTGCTTCACCGGCCATCCGATACCATACGCTTACCGGCACCGGGGCGGCCGATCATCCGGCGGTACCGTCGTTACTGGCCCCGCTGGACATTCTGCCGGTCGGGGTCCCGGTATCGCTGGACCGGTCGCAGATCATTGTTCGTGGAGGCACTGACCGCGTTTATATCCTGAATAACGACCAGTGGCTCAGCCCGTTAAGTGATGAAATCCGCAATGCACTGGAGGCCCGGTTACAGACACCGGTTTCTCTGACGTCTGTGGATGCGGCTTTACCCGCCCAACGGCTATGGCTACAGGTGAGACGGTTCGATGCAAGGCCCGGACAGAATGTTTCCCTGGAGGCGGACTGGCAACTTCTGACCCGCGAAGGGGCTCATCGTGAACGACTGAGTTGTTATAGCACGCTAACCTTGCCTGTGACGGGCGGGATTGCCCCCCTGTTCCCGGCATGGCAACAACTGATATCGCAACTGGCCCGGCAGATAGCCGATACCGCGAATACACCAGGCCCGGTGAGGCACTGCCCTGCCGGTTCGTCGCGGTAGTGGCTGGCGGTCCTCAATGCCCGGGAATGGCGCAATAAGGATCGCAGTGAAAGGGATCAGTGTGTAGCTGCACCTTTCATAAACAAACTGACGCCGTTTTTTACCATTTGCCGGATCTGCTCGTCAGTGCAGCGCGGCACTTCACGGCTGAAAAGCATGACTTCGGTTTCAGCCTTGATCAATGAAGTAAACTGAGAGGCCCGCAGCATCGGATTAGCCGGTGCCAGCTCGCCGTTATTCATCGCTTCGGCAAAGAGCTCACTCAGTTTTTCCATACTCTCTTTCGGTCCTGATTCGAAGAAAAGCCGGCCGATATCTGAATGCCCGGCTTCGGAAATCACACAACGGTAAATCTGCATCGCCTGGTTTTCGCTGGTCAGCACCGACAACATCTTTTCGCCAAAGCGCGTCAGTTTATCTTCCAGCGCCAGTTTCCCGGGCCCGGTATCCTGCAGTTCAGCGGCCGCTTCCGTCAGAAAAAGTGTGCTGTAACGCCGGACGACCGTCTCAAACAACTCTTCTTTGGACGAGAAGTAGTTATACAACGTAGCCTTCGATCCGCCGACTCGTTTTGCCACTTCATTCATGGAAGTACGCTCGTACCCCATTTCCTGAAACAGCGCCAGTCCGGCGTCGATAATGGCATCTCTGCGTTCTTCTGTTAATGTTCTCATCGGGCTCCCTGCAATTAATAACCGAACGGATCAGTTTAGTATTGTACCCTGCCGGTCAGCGATGTGCTCCTTTTTCTGTGAATAAACGTGACAAAGACAGACCTGCCGGTGAACCGGCACAGAGATGAGGTGAGAGGAAGGTAAACAGAGGCAGCGAACGGCAAAAAGAAAAAATGCCCGGTTAAACCACCAGCGTTATCTGCACCGGGTATATGACGGGACTACTGCTCTGTCAGACCATCGTTCAGCAGGCGAATGTGTTGCTCCAGCACACGGGTCAGCCAGGGAATATGACTGGTCTGCGGTGATTTCACCGCACTCAGCAGAGTCAGATTCCCGGTGCTGGCCTTCAGGGCCAGCCGTCGCAAACAATCCTCAGCCTCCGGATGCGTCAGTTCTGCCAGGTAGCGCTCACCAAAGGTCTGAAAATCAATCAGCTGATGATGATAAGCCTGCCGGAGTTCTGCGGAGGGCGTAATGTCACGACACCATTCATCCATTGTCAGCGAGGATTTGCTGACCCCGCGGGGCCAGAGACGATCAGCCAGTACCCGCCAGCCATCCTGTCCGGCTGCCGGTTCGTACACCCGTTTAAAAGTAATCATTTATCTGACCTCATTAAGGCAGAGAACTGCGTTTGCGCGTGTTTTCAGATTGACCAGGCTTATCAGTGTACTCCCCATACACAGGGAATTCTGCTCAGAATTCCGGCAGCAACGTCCCCGGAGAGGGACAAAAAGCCATTACGGTTAAATATCTCTCTAAAGATATGCACAATTATTATTTCCCTGCCGCCGATTACTGCCTAAAATAGCCAAAGCGGTCAGCCTTGCGGGCTGGCCTGTTTTTTTCTCTTTTTCTTTGGAAGGTGTACTGTGCCAGCATGGTTATCTCTTGCCGCTGAATCATTCTGGCCGATGTTGCACGCCGGATTGACTTTTACAATCCCTTTGACGTTATTGTCATTTGTTCTGGGGCTTTCTCTGGGCTTTATTGTCGCGCTGATCCGTCTGTACGGGCCTAAACCGTTAAAGATCTTTGCCCGTTTCTATGTCTGGCTGTTGCGGGGTACCCCCCTGCTGGTCCAGTTATTCCTGATTTTCTACGCACTGCCGAGTGCAGGGATCACTATTTCTGCATTCCCTGCGGCGGTGATTGGCTTCACCTTAAATATCGGTGCCTACTCTTCTGAAATTATTCGCGCAACCATTAAATCGGTACCGGTCAGCCAATGGGAAGCCGCGCACTCCATCGGAATGAGCTGGCGTCAGGCATTAAGTCGCATCATTCTGCCGCAGGCGGCGAGAATTGCGGTTCCGCCATTATCAAACACCTTTATCTCATTAGTGAAAGATACCTCACTGGCGTCGGTGATCACGGTGCCGGAGATGTTCCTGGCCGCACAACGTATTGCCGCCGTGACTTATCAGCCTTTGATCCTTTATACCGAGGCTGCACTGATTTATCTGTTCTTCAGCACAATCCTTTCTGCGCTGCAGAACAAACTGGAGATTCATTTCTCCCGCGAAGAGAAAGCGGAGTCGTAAGCAGATGATTTCATTAAACGGGATTAACAAATATTTTCAGGATAATCATGTTCTGAAGGATATCTCGCTGCAACTGCCGAAAGGCTCAGTGACTGCCCTGATAGGCCCTTCCGGTAGCGGGAAAAGCACCCTGTTGCGTTGCCTGAACCTTCTGGAAACACCGCAGTCCGGGAGTATCACGCTCGATGAGGAAACGCTGGCCTTTAACGGAAAGCCTCTGCGCACCCGGGATATCCAGCGCATCAGCCGACAGACCGGGATGGTCTTTCAGAACTTCTCCCTGTTTCCGCATAAAACGGTACTGGAAAACATTACAGAAGGTCTGCTGGTGGTGCACAAATGGAGCAAAGGCGATGCAGTCGCCCGTGCCGAAACTCTGCTGGAAAAAGTCGGTCTGCTGCATAAACGTGATGTGATGCCGGCGACACTTTCCGGCGGGCAGCAACAACGGGTGGCCATTGCCAGAGCGCTGGCCCCCTCCCCGAAAGTGTTGCTTTGTGATGAACCGACATCCGCACTGGACCCGGAACTGTCTGCAGAAGTGGTGGCCGTGCTGAAACAGCTGGCAGAAGAAGGAACCACCATGCTGATGGCAACCCATGATCTGCGTCTGGCGGCTTCGGTCGCAAGTCACACCATTTTCCTCGAAGCCGGTGAAATCATTGAAACCGGAGATTCCGCACAGCTGTTCAGGCACCCGCAGAAGGCCAGGACGGCCCAATATATTGCCACACTGACCGGCGGCCTTTCTGCCGTTGGCCAGGTCTGATACTACTTAGGAGCAAGTAATGAAAAAAACAACACTGTTACTCTCAGCCCTGTTATCTCTGGGTGTTGCTCACTCAGCACTGGCAGATGATTCTCTGGCAAAAGTCCGCTCTGCCGGTGAGCTGACTATCGGTACAGAAGGGACCTACGCCCCTTTCACCTTCCATACTATCTCCGGTGACCTGACCGGGTTTGACGTGGAAATCGGTCGGGCCATTGCACAAAAACTGCATGTCAAACCGGTATTCGTCGAAAGTAAATGGGACGGCCTGATCGCCGGTCTGGATGCCAAACGTTATGACGTGGTCATCAATGAAGTGGGGATCACCCCGGCCCGTGAGAAAAAATATGATTTCTCACAGCCTTACATCGCCTCAAAAGCCGTGGTGATTGTGAAAAACAGTAACGACAGCATCCACAGTTTCGCCGACCTGAAAGGGAAGAATGCTGCCCAGTCACTGACCAGCAACTATGCGCAACTGGCCCGTAATGCAGGGGCTAACCTGGTCAGCACCGATGGTTTTAACCAGTCCATCGACCTGGTGGTTCAGGGCCGTGCAGATGCCACCCTGAATGATAAGCTGTCGTTCCTGGACTTCAAAAAACACCGCCCTGATGCACCGGTTAAAATCGTTGCTTCAGAAGACAATGCCAGCGCATCCGGTGTTCTGATGAGAAAAGGCGAATCGTCACTGCAGGGTGCCATCAACAATGCTCTGGCCGATATGAAAAAAGACGGGACTTACCAGAAGATTTCTGAAAAATACTTCGGCGAAGACGTTTCTCACTAATCGTCAATCGCTTCGTCAGTCACCCCCGGCCCGGCCGGGGGTATTTTTATCCGCTGACAAACGGGTAGTTACGGCCCCTCCCTGTATCACCTTCCGCCTCCGGCCCACCGGACGCCCGATATTGCTGCCGCTCACCGGTGAGCCTTCGTCTCAGGCAGGGTGACGCAACTGTGTCGGATGCCCAAGCCACCCGCCGTACCGATCCTCCTGTTAGCCCCCGGAAAAGCCCGGGAAAGAAGCCGGAATGTCTGAATGACTTGTCAGTGAACCAGCCCGATCCAGCCATGAACCCCCATATAGAGCCCCACCACAGCCATCAGGCCCCCGGAAAAGTAAGGCGCTCGTTTGGCAAGAGCATCGAACCCGCCCCAGCGTTTAGCCACCTGCCGGACACTGAGCGCCGCACCTACACCGACCGTCACCAGTGTTAATGCCAGTCCGAGACTAAAACATAACACCAGCGTGGCCCCTAACATCATGGCCTTTAGCTGAAGACAAATTAACAGGACGGTGATCGCTGCAGGACAAGGGATGAGCCCGCCTGTCAGCCCGAACAGCAGGATCTGTCCGGTCGTCACCTCTTTCCCGGTAAAGCGATGCTTAATATCCTTCGCGTGTGCCAGGGCATGTGTATCCTGGTATTCAGCCAGACCTGCGCCGGAACCCTCAATACCGGAAAGGTCATGGTCATGACTATGGCCGTCTTCACTGAACTTCACTTCATAATCATGAACATGGGAGCGATGCATCAGGGAAAGACGAACGTCAAAAGTGTGAGGTTCCGGGACCGCAGCCACAGACTCCAGATAATCCCCGCCATCAGTAAATTCGAAGATCTGAGAGAAAGCATGGTTTTCGCGCATCGTGGTTAATGAAACTTCACCGGCATGCCATTTCTGTCCACTGAGCGTCCTCAGCCGCCAGTGAGGACGTGCTCCTTCCTCTGAAATTGACAGTTCAACGATCCCGTGGCCGGTATCGATCCGCCGGGTTTCATCGTGATGATGGTGATGATGGTGCGGTTCGTTGCCATGCATCGCTTTCAGCCACAGCTTTTCCCCCCGCCAGGTCTGCCAGACTATCCAGCCAGCCGTTGCGAGGATAATGACCGCAGAAACCAGTTGCAGCCAGGGTTCAGCCGACTCAGCCGTAAATTTTCTGCTGATAAACATCCCCCCGAAAGCGATTAACCAGACGATGACCGTATGTGACAAGGTTGCAGCCAGGCCCAGCATCACCGCCTGCCGCACAGTCCCCTTAATAGCAATGATAAACGCCGCCATCATTGTTTTTGAATGCCCCGGTTCCAGCCCATGCAGTATGCCCAGCAGAATAGCGCCGGGAATAAAAAACCAGGCATTACCTTGTTGAAGAAGCGTCGTAAATTCAGTCACAGAGATCATTCCTAAGGATTAACGTTACGCTGATTCTACTCCCCCCCAGTACAATATACTGCCCCCCAGTAGAAACGAGTGGTAAAATCCGCAGAGTTTTCTGGAACGTGGAGCCCTGTCGTGTCGCATACTATTCGTGATAAAAAAAAGCTGAAAGCCCGGACAAACAAGATCGAAGGTCAGGTGGTTGCCCTGAAGAAAATGCTGGATGAACCCCATGAATGTACGGCTATCTTGCAGCAGATTGCCGCGATACGCGGTGCCGTGAATGGGTTATTGCGGGAAGTGATCAAGGGGCATATCACTGAGCATATCGTCCATGAAAGCGAGGTGAGCAAACGGGAAGAAGATCTGGATATTGTTCTGAAGGTACTCGATTCCTATATGAAGTGACGCTGGCGAAAGACCGCAAAAAATAGCATTACGGACTCACGCAACCGCCTCCGCCCCCGGAACCCACGGCAGGGAGCCAGATAACGTCTGTTTCCCCGACGACACAACACCTGTTGCTGCGGTCAGCCGGATCAAGTGCTGCTGAGCGGCCTGTTCCGGCTATCGGTAATGCTGTGATGTCTGCAGACCCGCCCGACGCTTCAGGTCACCGCCGTCAGGGGATTGCACCCTAAAAAGAAGACCCGGCCAGTTGACCGGGTCTGAGAGTTGTTCAGTTCAGGCGGTTGCCGGATCATTTAGGACCGGCGTTTGCCATCACATAGGCCGGTACACTGGCACTGGCGGTGACAGAGTAAGAATAACTGACCGGAGAGCTGAACGTGGTGCCGGTGGCCGATGTTCCGGTGGTTCCGCTGTAGGTATTATTCTTCTCGTAGAACTTATCGGTATAGCTGCTGCCATCGTTAGTCAGCGTGTTGGTATTATTCGTTTTCAGGAAGTAATTTGATTCGGAATATACCACGCTGCCATTCACCAGCTGCAGTGCTTCATACTGTTGTTTCGGATATTTATTGCCGTCTGTCGCGGTATTATAATCCGTGCCTGAGTAGGTTTCGCTATTATCAAAATAGTTACTGTACGCATGGATCCAGCCACGGAATAACGGACGTCCGCGCACGTTCGGACCAATCCAGTTATGGTGTAATGTGACGTGCAATTTCCCCGTCCCCTGCCAGGAGTCAGAGGTATTCGCCCCCACGACCATGGCCAAACGTTCACCGGCAAGATCCGTATTATACCCCACCCAGTTCCAGACCGGATCCGGACTCATATTGACCCAACTGTCACTGAAGTAAAGGTGATTATACGACAGAGTCACATTATCTGAACTCAGTGCCACACTCATTAAATCATCACTGGTGTCATAAATGGCACAGTGCGTGATCAGGGCATTAGTGACACGACGTAAAGAGATGCCTTCGTAATTGATCCCAACCTTTTTAGTGCTGTCAGATGAACCGTATACCTGCTGAGGCATCGCCTGTAGATCTGAAATCTTACCAAAGAACGTCAGGTTAGAGACCTTAATATTCTGAATATTTGTGCCGCTGGCCAGCAGCTCACCGTCAAATTTCAACTGAATATTTTCCAGTGCTGCCTTGCCGCCCGCAGCCCCCTCAATGGTCGTATTGTTATTGTTGGCAGACGAGAATGTCAGAGTCGTTAATCCCGAACCTCCGTAAAGGGTGCCACTGACAATAATATGATGCTGACCACTGTTTACCGCACTTTCCAGCTGACTAAGGGTGGTGACGGTAACCGCCGGATAACTATCTCCGCCGGTGGTATTTGAGAACCCGCCGGTATCTGCCGCCGAACACGCAAAGCCACCAAGACTTAATGCTGCCAGTAGTGAAGCCTGAACCATCCGTAATTTTGTTTTCATAATAACCTTCTTAGTGATTGTTATAAGTTAAGTTGTGTCTTATCGACGAACACACTATTGCACTTATCGTTCATCACCGCCCGCGACTAAGGTTGTCGGTTGAAGGATACAACAATCAGCCTTGCCACGCGCTGTTTCAGGGGGGCGGATAAATAGTTTTCCGGCCGCGGCGTTCGCAAATATCTGCCCGATTTTCAGGCTGCCCATAAAAAACGGCAGCCTATGGCTGCCGCTTTTCGGTATCGGAAACTGCCGGATAAAGGTTCAGAGTCCCCCTGTCGTTCCCTGCAGGTCAGGGCGATAAGCCCGGTAGTAAATCAGGGCAACGAATATCGCCCCGCCTGCCGCATTACCCGCAAATACCGCCACGAAATTAGTAAAATAGTCGGTCCAGGTTCCCTGCCCTGCAAAAATAGCCGCCGGGATAATAAACATGTTCGCGACGACGTGCTGGAAACCAATCGCCACAAAGGCCATGACCGGGAACCAGATCCCCAGTATTTTTCCGGCAGCGTCTTTAGCGGCCATTCCCAGCCAGACCGCCAGGCACACCAGCCAGTTACAGCCGATACCGGAAATAAACGCCTGCAGAAAAGTCGCATGCGTTTTCGCCGCGGCTATCGCCAAGGTACTCTTCAGAAATACCCCTTCGGTCATGCCCAGCAGATGACCAAAAAACCAGGCGACCGCTATGCTGCCGATAAAATTGGCTACCGTCACCCAGAACCAGTTACGCACCAGCGCAACCCAGCTGATTTTTTTCGATAATGCCGCGAGGGTCATCACCATCATATTACCGGTCAGTAGTTCAGCTCCGCCGATAATCGTCAGAATTAACCCTAGCGGGAACACCATCGCCCCGAGCAGCCCTCCGAAGGATCCCCAGTCAGCAGGTAACCTGGCGGTCACATGCAGATCCAGCAGAAAACCGATAGCAATAAAAGCCCCGCCAAGAAAACCCAGAATCAAGAGATTCTGCAACGAATGATGGCTCTTTTTCACGCCGGCCTGTACGGCCTGTACTGCAATTTCATTAGGTGTGCTGAAAGACATGATGACCCGGTAATGTAAAAACCGCCAAAACGGTTTAAGTGAATCGGTGGCCATAACCCTGACCATAATTGTCATAATATGACTGACTTCATTGATAGTAGTGCGACCAGGAATATTTTCCAACGAAAACATTACAAGGTTTTAACTATCACCAAAGAGATTATTAGCCGCAAACTTACGTATCCACTGCCACGGGATAACAACGTCCCGGTGATTGGCAAAATCAGCGTGACAGACGGCCGGCAGAGCTACCGCACATGCAGATAACTGCCGCAAACAGGGAATGTTATTCTTGAGAAGAGTGACAAGTTAACCAGGCCCTTCATTCAGCCTAAGGAGCAGAAAATATTATGAGCACATCCTCTTATGTCCCCCCCGAAGTCTGGAAGAACGATAAACAACCTGGTGGTAAATTCGGGGCAATAAATCGCCCGGAATCAGGTGCCCGATTTGAGCAAGCGTTGCCTGCAGGTTCGCACCCTTTCCAGCTTTATTCACTGGGGACGCCGAATGGTGTCAAAGTCAGTGTGATGCTGGAAGAGTTACTGCAACTCGGGATTGAAGGTGCCCGATACGATGCTCACCTGGTGAATATCATGAAGGGTGAACAGTTCGGGTCAGGCTTTGTTGAGGTTAACCCTAATTCGAAGATCCCGGCACTGGTCGATCAGAGTGGCCCGGAGCCGATCAATATTTTCGAATCCGGTGCCATGCTGCTTTATCTGGCCGAAAAATTTAACCGTTTTATTCCGTCCGACCCTGCCGGGCGTGCATCCTGCCTGTCCTGGTTATTCTGGCAAATGGGCAGCGCCCCGATCCTGGGCGGGGGTTTCGGACATTTCTTTGCCTATGCGCCGGAAAAAATGGAATACCCGATCAACCGTTTTGCGATGGAAGCTAAGCGTCAGCTGGATGTGCTGGATAAACAGCTGGCGAAGCATACCTATATCGCCGGTGAGGAATATACCATTGCCGATATTGCCATCTGGCCCTGGTATGGTGTACTGGCTCAGGGAGGAATATATGAAGGATCGGCCCGGTTCCTGGATACCGCATCTTATAAACACCTGAACCGCTGGGCAGAATTAGTCGCTCAGCGTGAAGCGGTTAAAAAAGGAAGAACCGTACTGAAGATGTAATGTCTTTCTGTACTGCCCGGCCTGACACAACGTCAGGCCGGCGGTAATGATCGGGGATATGTCATTAACTCCCCCTGCCGGTCAGGAAAAGCCGGAATGCAATCTCCTGTAAATCACCGTCTGTACCCCCCACCCGCAACGGCGGCTACGACGGTGTCAGGCGCTCACCGGATACTGAAGTAAGGTAAAAGTATGCCGGTTGTTCAGAAAACCTGCGATAACATCGGCCGGGACTGCCATACTGAACAGGAACCCCTGCCCCAGTAAGTAACCTTCCCGGATCAAGGCATCCCGTTGCCCCGGTTCTTCGATACCCTCCGCCACCACATCCAGCTCAAGCTCCGTGGCCAGCAACCAGAGTGCCTTAATCACCGCCAGACCCTCTTTACCTTTACTCAGACTGGCAACAAAACTCCGGTCAACTTTGATCACATCGACCGGGTAGTCACGGATGTTTGCCAGCGCAGAATAACCGGTCCCGAAGTCGTCTAACGAGATCCGCACACCCTGTGCTTTAAGCAGATTCAGTGCGCGAAAGACATACCCGGCTCCGCGGCCGTCAAACATATGTTCGGTGATCTCAATCTCCAGCAGCGCGGGCGGGATCCGGAAATGTTCCAGCTGCTGCAGTACCTTCTCGGCATAGTTATCACGCATAAACTCAACCGGGGAGGCATTCACGGAAACCGGAACCACGTCCAGCGAACTGTCTATCCAGCACCGGATATCGGCAAACACTTTGTCACGGATAATATAGCCAATACGTTCGACCAGCGCGTAGTTTTCAAACGCCGACCAGATATCCCCCGGGAAGCAAAGCTCACCCTGACTATTGAAGAAGCGCATCAGAGCTTCCAGCCCGATGATCTTCCCGTCCTCTAAACGAACCTTTGGCTGATAAAACGGCAAAATGGCTTCATCATAAATCAGCTGCTTTGCCAGTTCCATTTGCCCCCGGGTGGTATCCACGACATCTGACATGGCCGGGTCATAACAGAGCACCCCGCCGCGGCCGTTCTTTTTCAGCTCATTCAGAGCGATATCGGCGGCTTTAATCATCGCAGTGCTGTCTGCAGCCTGTTGCGGGAAGATAGCCCCGCCCATACTGAGGCTGGTATAGATAGTCTGCCCCTGATATGTCAGGGGTACCGTCGTATCGGCAATCAGTTTATCTCCTGCCTCCAGTAGCGACTGACTGTCCCCGATGCCAGGCAACACCGCTGCAAATTCATCACCGCCGATGCGGGCAACAAAGGCATCGCGACAGAGTGATTTCTTCAGCCGGTTAGCCACGCTCTTCAGCAGGTAATCGCCTGCCGGGTGCCCCAGGGTATCGTTGACCAGTTTAAAATAATCCAGATCAATCAGTACCAGTGCGAAAGGACGGTTATGATGGCCGGCCTGCCGCAGGTATTTTTTCAGCGTAGTGTTGAACATTCGCCGGTTGGGAAGCCCGGTCAGTTCATCATGCTCACTGATAAATTTAAACCGTTGCTCCGCCTGATGTAAGCGAGTGATATCCCGTGACACACAGAGAATACTGGTCACCCCACCCTGCGGGTCCTGCAGCGGTGTCAGAATATTATCCCAGTAAAAAGGCTTATTTTCACCCACCTGACTTTTACCCGAGAAACGGACATTCCTGCCGGTATTGGCCAGTTTCAGGGCCTTACGGCCACGTGTCCGTATTTCGGGTGGCAGAAGATTTAACCAGTCCATACCGAATCCGGACTCCGGAGAAACCCCGAGCGCCTTGCACCCGGACAGATTCATATTGATTAACTCACCCTGCAGGTTTATCAGTTTGATGCAATCGATGCTGGCATCCAGCATGCTTTTATAAGTCCGCAGATGCTGAGTAATATCCTCGCGGGCCTCCTGCAATTCATTAATATCGATAAATGTGATCAGCCAGAGGTTACGCGCAGGGATAAAGTGTCCGCAGGCAATAAACCAGTAATAACTTCCTGCAGCCACACCCAGCCGGACTGGCTGGCGGAAGACGTCAGAGTGCTGTATGGATCTTTCCCAGGCGGCGCTGATCCGGGCTTTATCCTGCGGATGTAACCAGTGCATCCAGTGTGGTTCAGACATCACCGGGGGCAGAGACATGGTTTTATGCCACTGCTGATTGGCGACAACTTCCTGTCCGCAACCGGAGATAATCCAGGCAGGCAGCGGTACGCTATCAAAAAACACGTCTTTAAAGATCTGAAACGCCTCCGCCGATACAGAGGATGCGGGATCAGTTATCACTGATTCTTCTTTTAAGGATTCTTTTTTAGTATTCATTTAGTCTGACCCACTCTATGACCCAAAGTGAAATTAACCAATCATTACTACTTTCCCCGGATAAGCTATCACTACAGTTAATGATTGAGCCAACCTGTGTTTACCACTTCGCTAACTTACTTTTCGTCCGGTACCTTGCGGATCATCACGGCCCGGCGGGCTGATTTTTCCTGAAGACGGCGGTAGTTATTCAGCCAATGACCGCTGACAAGGCGCCACCAGAAACAGGCCCCTCTCACCGCCCAATCCATAAACATTCCCAGCCAGACACCGACTACCCCCATACCCAGAGAGATCCCCAGCAGATATCCCAGCACCACCCTGGCCCCCCACATACTAAACATCGAGACGAACATGGCAAAGCGTGCATCCCGCGCCCCTTTAAAACTGGCCGGTAACACCCAGGAAGTGGCCCATATGGGCATAAAGGCTGCATTCAGCCAAATCAGATGCTCAGTCACCCGAATGACCTCCGGGTCCCGCGTATAAAAGCGGGCCAGAACCCCGGCCAATGGCACAGAAAGCAGGGCAAGGCTGCAAAGCCCTAAGGTAGAAAGCCAGAAAATATGACGTACCTGTATTGTCGCCTGATAGACCTGATTTCTGCCGAGCCTTTTCCCGGTAATAATAGTCGATGCTGAGCCGAGCGCGTTGCCGGGCAAGTTGATTAATGAGGCTATTGAGAAGGCGATGAAATTACCGGCAATTTCACTGGTTCCCATTCCGGCCACATATACCTGAGTCAGTAGTTTACCACCATTAAACAATACCGACTCTATACTGGCAGGAATTCCGATACTCAGCACTTCACTGAGTATCGCCAGGTTCCATCGCTGAAAATAACTCTTCAGAGGCAACGTAAGCGCCCCGTTCAGGCGTCCCATCAGTACCGTAATCACCACCAGGGCACCGATATACCGGGAAATCGTCAGCCCCCAGCCAGCGCCAGAGAAACCGATTCCATGCCAGGAAAAACAGCCATAAATAAGCACGCTGGTAATAATAATGTTCAGTATGTTCATCCCGGCATTAATCAGCATCGGAATTTTGGTATTCCCTGACCCGCGCAATGCACCACTGCCGATCAGGGCAATGGCGGCGGCCGGGTAACTGCAGGCAGAAATTTGCAGGTAATTAAGTGCAAAGGTTTTTACCTGTGGCTCCGCACTGCCTGCGATCAAATCGATAATGACATGCCCGCGAAATTCGATAATGACCACCAGCAGTAATGAAAGGATTGTCATCAATCCCAGTGACTGCCGGGCGGCGGCTTTGGCTCGTTCACTGTCTCGTTTTGCCAGACTGAAGGCAACCACCACCGTAGTCCCCAGATCAACCGCCGCGAAAAACGAGACAACGACCATATTAAAGCTATCCGCCAGGCCCACCCCGGCCATCGCCGCTTTTCCAAGCCAACTGACCAGGAATGTACTGAGCACCCCCATCAGCATGACACAGAGATTTTCTATCAGAATTGGCAATGCCAGTGGCGTTATCTCCCTTTTCATTAAGGTCGTATAACGTCTGCGCCTGGGATACCAGGACGTTCTTTTTATTGCATCAGTTAACACTAAGCCAGGATTTCGCACGGCGATACCAAATCATCTGAACAGAAAAGGGAGGAATAATCAGTGGTTCCCGGTAACGAAGAGCGTATCGACCACTATTCATGCCGTAAAGGATGCCGCCGGAAGTGGAAGCGCGGTGATGTAATTTTATACCCGGCGGGGTAAAAAGACTACCCGGGATTACCGATACTCTGCCACTGCCTGTAAGGGAGTCCCCGTTTGCTGGTCAGTGAGAGACGCGGGAACAGGATCTCGCGGCACAGCAGCTTTGCAGTACGGATCCGGTCAGGTGAGTAACGCCAGGAGTCGTACGTCGCAGATAAAACAAAAAAGGAGCCGAAGCTCCTTTTTCATCTCAGCGATGACAGGTATCAGGCGCTGAGCCAGCCCAGCTTGATCACAAACAAGACAGACAGAATAATCAATGCCGGGTTAACTTCACGGACTTTACCGGTCAGTAACTTCACCACCGTCCAGGTAATAAACCCGAAGGCAATACCATTCGCGATAGAGTACGTTAATGGCATCGCCAGCGCGGTCACCGTCACCGGAGCTGCTGTGGTGATATCTTTCCAGTCAATTTCAGCCAGCCCGGAGGTCATCAGTACCGCCACAAACAGTAATGCCGGGGCAGTCGCATACTCAGGAACACTGCCTGCCAGCGGCGAGAAAAAGAGTGACAGCAGGAACAGGATAGCGACCACCACAGAGGTCAGACCGGTGCGTCCGCCGGCACTGACGCCTGCGGTAGATTCAACAAAGCTGGTGGTGGTAGACGTCCCCAGCAGAGAACCGAACAGCGCTGCTGAACTGTCCGCAATCAGCGCTTTACCCATCGCAGGGATATTTCCTTTCTCATCCGTCAGACCCGCACGGCGGCTGACACCGATCAGTGTGCCTGAGTTATCAAAGACATCGACAAACAGGAAGGCAAAAATCACGCTGACCAGTCCGACGTTAAAGGCCCCGGCGATGTCCAGTTTCAGGAAAGTCGGTGCAATAGATGGCGGCGCAGAGAAGATCCCTGCAAAAGGTGTCATACCCGACAGCATCGAAATGGCGGTGATCACCAGAATACCGATCAGTACGGCACCGGTAATACGGCGGGCTTCAAGAACCACAATCAGGAAAAAGCCCAGGATAGCCAGTAACGGTCCGGCTTTAGTGAGATCCCCTAAGCCGACCAGCGTTGCCTGGTTACCTACCACAATCCCCGCCCCTTCCAGCGCAATCAGCGCCAGGAACAGACCAATACCGGCGGCTATTGCAGAGCGCAGCGGTAACGGAATACTGTTGATGATCCATTCACGGATTTTGAACAGAGATAATGCGAAGAAGATTAACGCAGAAATAAAGACCGCCCCGAGAGCGACCTGCCAGTGATAACCCATGTGCAGCACAACGGTATAGGTAAAGAAGGCATTTAAGCCCATTCCCGGTGCCAGAGCGATAGGCATGTTCGCAATCATTCCCATCAGCACCGAGCCAATGGCCGCTGCCAGACAGGTAGCAACGAAGACTGCGCCTTTATCCATGCCGGTTGCCCCGAGGATACTCGGGTTAACAAACAGGATATAGGCCATCGCCAGGAAGGTCGTTAGTCCTGCAATGACTTCTGTACGAACAGTAGTCTTATGTGCTTTCAACTTAAAGAGTTTTTCAAGCATGAGTCGGTCCTTTATAGATCTCGCTTATCACGATTTTTATTTTATAACAGTCTTTAAGAAATGGTTGTCATCGCCCGGTAACAGGCCGGACAGACAAACCTTCATTCCACCCCAAAATGACATAAGCAAAACCCGTGCCATGGCGCAGCACGGGTTCAGTATTCGGAATAAGTTCCTGCGAGAGGAGAAACCCCGGTCAGCGCAATACGCTGCGCAAACGTTTTCTTACCGGCGCCAATCCTAATGATAGAGGCCCCCGGGGGCAATAATTTTTTGTCCCTCAGGGGCGGAAAATAGAGCCGGAAGCCGGTTTAGCGGCTTCCGGCGGGAAAAGTGGTGATTAACTCACCAGCATCAGTTCACGTTCGGTGACCGCCGGACGCTGAGCCAGGGCGAGCAGACGATGCTGGACAGCCCGGGCAGAGGCTGACAGAGGTAATGCTGAAGAGGTGTTCAGAGATAATGGCAGATGCAGTGACGGAGAAATGATTTTCGCCATCCAGCCATTAATCGGAGCAGTGAGCGATCTTGCCGCCGATTCAGGCAATACCGAAACTCCCATACCACTGGAAATTGCTGCGGACAATGTCGACAGTGATTCAATTTCACCAATGATATGTGCACTGAGACGGCGCAGAGAGAAAGCTTCATCCACCCGTTGTCTTACCGCACTGTAATCACGCGGCAGATACAGATTCATTCCCGCCACTTCAGAGAGATCAATCTGTGCCCCCGGAGAAACGCCGGTGCCGACCAGATACAATTCTTCCTGCATCAGTGGCTGAGAACTCAGGCCCTTTTCCGGCGTGCGATCGTACAATAAAGCCATATCGAGCTGACCATTGATGACTTTCTCATTCAACGCCTGACCACTGTTTTCGTGCAGGTATACCAGAATATCCGGCCAGGTCTCACGGATTTCACGCAGCAATGGCATCACCAGAGAAGACGCGGCGGTTCCCGGAGCAAGCCCGATGGAGACCTGTCCTGAGAGGATATTACCGGAATTATGTACCGCCATCTGTGCCTGTTCACACTGCCGCAGAATATTGCGGGCATGAGTGTAGAGCACTTTACCGGCATCGGTCGGGGTCACCCCGCGTTTGGTCCGGATCAATAATTGCTGATCCATCTCCCCTTCCAGGGTAGCTACCTGCTGGCTCAGTGCCGGTTGAGCGATGTGCAATACCTCTGCGGCCTGAGTGAGGCTGCCGATATCGACAATTTTCACAAAGTATTTCAGTCGTCTTAAGTTCATTTTCTCTCCCGTCACTAAATCCGGATACTCGAAGCAGGCTAAGCCTGTGGCTGGATATACCGGTAGTTGCAATTAACAGGCCAGAAATGACTAAACTGTTTCGCTGATCCGAATGTCATAACAAAAACACTATGAAAAGAAGCCGTTTCGGCCATTTTTTGTTCGCAGTAGCCATTTTTACCGGGGACAAAACTCAGGCTGCCCGCACAAAGACAGTGCAGAATGTTTCTGCACAGTGCGTTATGCCTGGTTGATCCCGCGATATCCGGCGCTTACCCGGACGGCCCCATCTCTCCCGGAGCGCCCTGCCCCGCGATGACATTTCTGCGCGGCCGGGTCATAAAATGTAACGACCTGCCGGGAGGGCTGAGAGCCACGGTATTACAAAAAGCTATTACCGGGACAGGGAGAAAACGATCTGCCCCCGTATACTGAGCCTCCCGGTCAGGTTGTACCGCAGAAAACTGAGGCCCGATAGCCTGCCCTGTCTTTGCCCTCGCGGAGCCACCGTGAGGTGCCGGTACTTTCATCTCTGAGCATGGGCAGTTTCGTGTGAGGAGTCGCTGAAGATCGCTTCTGATACTGCATCGCCGTCATGCTACGCCTGCACAAATCCGGCGATTGCAGGTATAATCCGGACATTACCCCATAAATTCAGATACAGACATGGCAAAACTTACCTTACAGGAGCAGATGCTCAAAGCCGGACTAGTCACCGATAAAAAGATGGCCAAAGTTCAGAGAACCGCAAAAAAATCCCGTGTTCAGGCACGTGAAGCCCGCGAAGCGGTCGAGGAAAATAAAAAGGCGCAGACAGAACGCGCAAAAGAACTGAACGAGCAACAAAAACAAGCGGCACTGTCCAGAGAATATAAAGCCCAGGTAAAACAACTGATTGAGATGAACCGCATCAGCGGTATCAAAGGTGATATCAGTTTCAATTTCACCGATAATAACCTGATCAAACAACTGACCGTGGATAAAGCCACCCGGGATCAGTTGATGAATGGCCGTCTGGCCATTGCCCGGTTGCTGAAAGAGAAGAGTGATATCGCCGATTACGCGATCATTCCGGCAAGCGTTGCGGATAAAATTGCACAGCGGGATGCCGACAGTATCGTCCTGAACAGTGCGCTGAGCCAGGAAGCGCAGGACGAAGATGATCCTTATGCCGATTTCAAAGTGCCGGATGACCTGATGTGGTAAGGCAAAGCACACCCGCACGACACTGACCGGGCCTGTCTTCGCGGCAGGCCCTGTACGATCAGCGCATTTTCTGTATTGGTCCGGCCTGCATTTTTACCGGATGGCAATACCGTGCCGCTGAAAGTTCATGAATATCCCCGATTCAATTTCCGGTTCGCAAACCTGCCAGTACGGGTAAGGCACATTACTGCCAGGCAGGGGCCAGCGTTTCACACTGTCCGGGGCAGGAGCCTGCCACAATCTACGGGTGGCCTGTCGGACGTATTCTCCTGAGATAGCCTTTCGCCGGGAACTCACAACGGACACCATTGACCACTTCTGCACCATTATGTCTTTTTTATCAGCAAACAGTTTATTTTACGCGAAAACAACTTTGACAACGTCGCCCCGGCCCGTTACTATGCGCCCCGTCTTCACGACAATTCCTCTGTAGTTCAGTCGGTAGAACGGCGGACTGTTAATCCGTATGTCACTGGTTCGAGTCCAGTCAGAGGAGCCATATTAAAGAAACCCGCATAAGGAAACTTAAGCGGGTTTTTTGCTTTTCATCAATTGGTTATCCCTTTCTTCAGGTTCACCCTCGTTCAGTAAAAACGGTAAGCCTCCCGAAAAACCGGTGTATTCATAAGCAGAACTTTCCCGTAATCTGAACTGAGGAGAATTCTATGAAGAAATCGCGTTTTACCGATAGCCAAATAATGGCGATCCTTAAGCAGGCTGAAGCCGAAATCATTAAGGAAGCCATAGCAAAAAAATGGTGAGGCCATCGCGTAGAAAGCTGATGGCACAGGAAGCTATCTGATGGTCGTTCTGTGCGTCAGCTAATATCATTGATGACTTTAATAGTGAGGCACTGGCGATTGATGCCAACTTTTCACTTTCGGCCATACATGTCGTAAGAACGCTGGAGCGCAACAGTTAGTGTACTTAGGGGGGGTGTTCGAAGGGATAAAGCAGCACCTAAGGAGGATGTGCTGCTTGCGTTAGATAGACAGTTGATAACTTCGCTCTAAAGCGAGGATAACTATATTTCAGATTTCCCCACCTGATATTTGAAAATCCAAATCTTCCTGGAAAAAGTTTTTATCTAAGATTTTCTCAATTGCCTTGACCTGTTGGCTGGTAAGATCCCATCCACCAATCCCTGCAGTAAAGTCACTATAATCTTCATCCGTCCAAACCATGACTTTTGCTACTTCCGGGAGTTTTTCTTTCGGTATATCGATTTCGAAGACGAGTAGTTCATCTACACGTTCGAAAGCATCAATAGTATAAACAATTGTCATTTTTCTACCTTTCTTGTCGGATCTGCTGGTTTAGTTTGCTCACCTGTTATTGGGTCAAACTCTCCTAAATGATTGCGTCCTGAACGATCATAAATTTCAACCGTACCGTGTTGTGAATCCCATTCATAGATACGCCCTTTAGGATCTTTCCATCTTGAACGCAATGATCTCCCGCCCTTAACCGGGGTTCTTTTCTTAGCTGTTTTAGCATCCGGGAAGGCAGGTAATGGAGGATTTCCCTTTGGGGCCACATGGTATTTATGATCAGCATTCAGATAAATATAAATCGGTGGAATATACGGCAATGGCAGAATAAGAATATAATCCGCAAAGCTTTTCTCTTCCGGTGCCGGGCTGGTTGTCGCCTTGATGCGGGTATTTTCCGGCAATGGATCAACTACTACCGGGTTCGGTATCCTTACCGGATTCCGGTTGCCTGTATCTGAAGGCACATTCACACCTGAACTGTCCGCCGTCCAGATGATGGTGATACGCGGATCTTCCTCTGTGATGAACGTATACGCTTTTCGGCGGCTGTCCCACTCCATTTTGCGCACACGTACCCTGTCGTTACCCGGTGGGGTATGCCAGCCGTGCGGAGTCAGATTCCCGTGGGCATCCTGTT
>ERZ794936.243-NODE-243-length-30267-cov-4.590395_pt1 | contig 30267 bp, 21 predicted proteins | sample MGYA00511083_ERZ794936 | MGnify/ENA primary metagenome ERZ794936 (study PRJEB30137, sample SAMN04331409) | food metagenome | isolation source: Y2 must sample point D1 replicate A | place: Australia: South Australia | collected 2014 ... | reverse complement strand
GGATGTGATTTATCGCTCGGAAAAATGCAGAGATAAAATATTTACCTCAGCGGGAACGATAACCTCCCGGGCGGGATATCACCTGCTTACCGTTCCTTTTAATCCGGAAGAAGGGAGCGATATAGTGAGTAACAATATTGCTCTTGATGGTGGTGGTCAGTGTGAGTGGAAGCTAAGCAATGTAAAGTTTGATTTTCAATATCATAACATGAAGAAATTCGGGCCAGGGGTTAAGAGAAGTATACCCAGTGATATTGTTTTTGTTTTTGATGAAAACTCTCCACCACGTGGAGATGGGCATTATGATGATGTTTATGGTGTTATAGAAATAAAAAAACATTACTATCCTTTAATTAGAAAAAAGAATACAGGTGAGGAGATGTTAGTTCTTAGCGTACAAGGCCAGCCAATGTTGACTTATCGTGTCCATGATACAAATAGCCTTGTATTTAAACCCATTTTTCACTCTGAGATGATTGTTAATGCCATACCTCCAAAGAAAAAAGGTGACGGATACACGCTCATTTATCCTAATGGAGATGAAATAATAGATCGTTACTTCCCAAATTCAGAAAAAACGAAGTATGACTTTGTAAAACAGAAAGGTAATCCTCCCATTTTTAACGGAGGTGATAAGCAGAATCAGGTCAAGGCCCGGCGAAGCATGGCCCCTGTTTCATCAGAGACCGCTACCGGGATGTGTGTGAGTCAGGATGGTTAACTAATGTTTTCAACTCCCGGGCTGATACCGGTCGGATAATCCAGGATAATGGCATTAGTATTCTGAACCCCCCTGACGTATGAGTTTCTTCATATGGAACTGGTGCGGTTAAAGAGATTAATCAGAGGGAAGCCTACCCCCTGCGCCCAGTTTGTGAAAATTTTATAATTCAAAATAGTCAAATGTTGAATGCTGAGAGATAAAAAATATCGTACCGTATAATAGCAAATAAATCTTTAACATGTACGCCATGTCGTAGCGTGATGAAGTACAGGTTTTTACCACTTAGAAATTTGAGGGGATTTTTGCGGGAATTTATCCGGCGCGAAAAAAAACCTCAATTCTGGTCATGTCTAAAAGAAAGCCTTCCTGCCGGCAAGTGCTGACGAGTAAAAGTATCAGAGTATCGAGAATGCAGATCATTACAATAAAATAGTCTTCTATGGATGTGGAATGCTCCTCTTTATAGATAGAGGTGAATAAAACATCGGCCTTAATCTATTTTCCGGACTGTAGATGGTCGTGGCCCTTGCTGACTATCTTTCTTGCCTGGCAGGATTGTTCATAAGCTTAATTAATGACATTAAAAGATAACTACCCGGGGTCAAGGTTTTTCTTAACTCTGTCAGAGTGTACCTCAACTGCCACACTTTTTTCCTGAAGCCGGGACATAGAGATAAAGCCCATTGGCATACAGCAAGCGATAGGGCTTGTCTTTTGGCTTGGCGGCATCAATCTGTTTGACGGTGAGCATGGGTAAAATTCCGGTGGGTAAAAATGTTTACCCGTTTTTTACCCGCTTTGGATTGCGGCTGTCAACGAACTTTGGCGAACTATAACGAACAGTTGTTTTTGGTGAGTGCTGATTTTATGGGGTTTTGGCGAACTATTACGGAGGGTGGCGAACTGATGACTGGTGTCCCCTGCAGGAATCGACTGTTGTAGTTAATTAGTTGATTGTAATTAATTATTTGTTGTTGAATTTAAATTATACCCTTATTTATACCCACAAAATAATTTGATGATTTTGTTGAGTTCAGGCGAGCTCTGTTGATGAAATTTCAATAGGTTACATTAGCAAGAAGGTTAATAACACAACGTGTTCGAATACCGATTTGGAAATATAACCTGTAAATGGAATGCGATTGGCGGCCTTGGTCATTATCTATGCTTTTTGCTAACAGAGGCATTGCGTTAGTACGTGTAGAGTTTTTGGTTGTGACGCCAATTAAGGCTGTGTTCCTTAGAGCCTATCCCAGTAGGATTTTATTCCATACGATAAGACCACAGGAAAAATGCAACATGACCTCGTAATTTTCGTTCTTCTTTTCCCATCGGATAAGGATCCGGCGAAAGCGATTCATCCAACTGTGGGTCCTCTCGCCCCCCCAGGGATGGGCTTTGAAGTCAGTGTCTTTACTTGCTTCAGACTCCTCTTTACGGGACTGGATATGTGGCTCGTAGCGGCGGCTCTGTAGATAGGCTTTCATCCAGCCAGCGTCGTAACCTTTGTCCAGACAGAGCCTGATTTTTTGCCCCGGACGCCCCGTCTGAAGTGCATCGAGCGTATCTGCAACCAGCTTGATATCATGCGTGTTAGCTGCTGCAACAACCAGCGACAGAGGAAGCCCGTTGGTGTCTGTCAGCAGGCTACGCTTTACGCCCTGTTTCCCTCTGTCCGTGGGATTACGGCCTGTTTTTTTGTTCCCGACAGTGGCGATTTGGTCATACAACCGTCCATCGACAGCCAGGACCAGTCAATGACGTCAAGATGTTCGCAGGCAAGCAGTCCGTTTTGCCAGAAGCGCTCGAAGACTCCCGCCTCCCGCCATTCCTGGAAGCGTCGGTGTGCAGAACTCGATGAACATATCCCGGTGGGGTTCAGGGCGTTCCACTGGCAACCGCTCCTGAGGACAAAGAATATGGCATCCATGGCAGCACGGTTGTCAACGCGTTTACGATGAGTCCCCAGTGGATGGCTGGTTTTATGTTCCGGAATGAGTGGAGCCATTTTTTCCCATAGTTCATCACTCATCTTCCACTTGCTGCACGCCATACATTCTCCCTCAGAAATTACCGTAGAGCATTATACGATAACTCCTTTTGGGATAGGATCTAAGTGATAAAAAGTGTATGGAAATATAGGGGCCAATCCACTCGCCCAAAATCCGATTTATGCAACAAAGCCCGATGATGCCTATAATGTATGGAGCATATTATCCGTTGATGCGTTTGTAGCGCCACTTTCTCAATATGTTTGATGCTTGACTAAAGCAAATAACTATATACCCGATAATTCCTTTTAGAATAATGTCTAAGGATGCAACTTGACGAACGATCGCAAAAAGGCCATAACGCAGTCGATTAGCCTCTGTCCAATCTGGCCCATGCAGGCCGCAGAAAAGATTGGCAGGATGGTGGGTGAAATAAACCAAGCCAACTCAATTATGTCTACCATCTCGTCCACGGCACAACACAATGCCATAAAAGGCGGTTTTGCTGCAGAAACCTGGCACGCAGAATCCTTCAACCTTGAAGCTATTCTGCAAGATAAAGACATTCGCGCTTTTACTGACCAGTTTAAAAATACCCCCCTGATAAAAAATCATCAGGTACATGACATCGTGGTGATGAAGGGTGATGAGCAGGTGCTGGGAGCGCAACTGAAATATTTCCAGAATGCCCATAAGACGCAAAACGCATTCCGCTCAACCAAAGATGGCGTGCACCAATATCAGCACAGTGATGTGTTTATCGGCCCGGCCGATCAAATTGAGGATATTAAAGCCTCTGCGCAGCGTACGGTGCTTAAAAACCAGCAAACTCGCCCGGAGGTTTCCGATGCCCGCTTGGCAGATCGCCGCTCATTGGGTGTAAGAGTGAAAGCCCCGGAAGACTCACTGAGATAATGCATAGAAAAATCTCCCGTATTAAGAAGCTAACTGCAGCATGTTTTCTGCCATCACCCACAAAGCCCGGTTAAGTTTCACATCGCCGTCAATACCGTTAACGGCACGGGTATGACTGCGTTTACCCTTGGTGTTGCGACCAGATAATCCCCCTTTAATCAGGTTCTCCTGTATTCGCTGGTACGTGGTCCATAAGTCAGGAGTATTATCTTCATAACGACGAGGCATCAGGATTTGCTCAGGTGTGACTGGCTGGTGCTCTTCACCAAAGCGGTAGGTTAATGCTGCATGGGCTAGTGCCTGCTGAGCTGGTGCGGGTAACAACAATGATTGCATTGCATCACGCTGCTCATCCATGCGGTCAAACAGCCCTAGCACTTCATAAGCCCCTTCAATCACTTTCTCTACCACATCCCCTTTATGGGGAACACGCACCTCACCAAAGGTCTGACCGCAAATCAGCCCATTCTGGCAAACGAACCTAAATAACCCAGGTAGCATCTGATAGCTCGATGAACCATCGTGGCTGTTGAGCAGAATAATCTCAGGTACCTGTTTACCGGTAATCTGGCCTTCTCGACGCAGGCGAAGCATATGTTTGGTGTGCTCCCGACGACTGACATCACGCACTCGGGTCTGGCAGGCAAAGAACGGCTGAAAACCTTCTTTCTGCAAACTTTCCAGTAATGTAATGGTGGGGATGTAGGTATATCGCTCACTGCGAGATTCATGTTTATTCTCGCCAAAGACACTGGGTACAGCACGATATAATTCATCTGTGGTTAACGGACGGTCACGACGAATAGTGCAGGTATTGCCAAAACGGGAAGCTAAACGAGACATGGGGGTTCTCCTCAGTAATTAAACTGATAAATAATTCGATAAATGGATTAAGTGAAAATTGCTAGTGGGAAGTGAAAGATAAAACCGTGACAGGTAAATCAGTCTATCAGATGAAAAATTTGAGCCTGCTCTGGGTGCTGTATAGCGTAATCACGCAACAGGTAAAAATATTCCACCAGCACTTCACTTTCAGTTTTAAAAGACCAGATACTGTAAGCCATCAGACATACGGCGATTCCGGCTGCTTCCGGGCTTAATTCTGCTTCATTGCCATTATGCGGGTTAAACATACGTAGTGAGCTTTCGAGCATATCAGGCCAGATAAACGTTCCGTCATTAGACAGCATAGTGAATTCCCAGAAGGCTCCCTGATAGACTTCACACATCTTGTCCATCAGTTTAAAGATATCACCTTCTAAACGCTGCCAGTCAGGCACAGTGCCGAAATAGAAGCGCCAGAAAGTGCTGCGAGCCTGGCTATTAACGAGGTTAGTTTTGATGCATTCAGATTTTTTGTTAAGGCTAAGCATGGTGGAGTTCCTCTGTATTGAATACGATTGTTCTGTGGGGGTGCTTGCATAAAAGACAAAAGCCCTGAACCGTAAGGCACAAGGCTTTGAATGATTCACATAAATAATATCGACCTGAAAAAAAATGTAAGTGAATTACCCTGTTTGCAGAACACCGCTTATGAGGCTTAAAGTGAGTCAGACTCAGGAATCCCCTCTTCAGTGAGGGTGTAGCTGATGTTATTCACGACAGTATTGGGGGCAAGTTTAATCTGAGCCAGATGTTTTCCGGTGCCTGCCGGTCCTTTGTAAACGTCAAGTGTTGCGAAAGGCAGTCCTTCATCATTAGACCCTGAGGCGACCTGGTAGGAAGTATCACCATTACGGATAGTAAACTCACTGATACTGTAGATTTGATTACTCTGACTAGCAAATGACGTGCTCTTTACCGGAACCATAATATCCATTTCTTTACTATGCGCACTAATTTTACCGAATGAATAAGAAACAGAAGGTGATGCCATACAGATTTCTACTTCTTTCTTATGGTTGGCTGTTTGTGCATAAAACACAGGTTTGGCGCAACGCTGAAAAAAAGCCTGACGTATAGACTCTGGCGTTTCAGCGTAACTTGATGATAATGAGGTGATACCTGTAAAGATGATGAACATCAAGGCTATGGAACATTTCATACTTAACCTTCTGGATTAAATGATATGTCATAACAGTATAGACAGAAAGGTAGATTATGATTCAGGAGATATTTTTACATGCATGAAAAATATACTATGCCACTACATTAACATGATACATCCATGAATAACTTCAGAGTAAAATAACTATATTAACCAATGGATTTTCATTTCATGAAAGCCTGCCGTAGCAGTATTTGCTACATATTAATTAAGTGATTATTATGTCGGTTTGGTAATATAATAAATAGAAGTAATAATATAATAAATAGATGTAATAATCAGGTTATTATATTGATGTAATAATTATTACTCCACCGAATGGCTGTAATAGTGGTCACTTTATTCACCAAATATAATAATAGATTAATTATTATATAGATATATTAATTATTCCTATCTTCGATAAGAATGTAAGTATGTGGCATCAAATGGATATATCAAAGTATGTTGTATTATGTTGATGTGATAGTGCATGTTGAGTAGTCAAGTATTTTATTGGATATAGATATACTACCCGATGTGTACTGGTTAGGTTATTATATATTGATGGTGTATCAATCCCAATAGTAATTAATTAGATGTCAAATGCAATGAGGTGAGTGTCGGTAAGTAAAAAATAACTACAGGATCTATTTAATGTGAATATATTACAGGAGATAGATACATGAAAGTCAATACCGATGCTTATGGCCCGTTGAATGAAAGATATGTAACCCGAATAAAACAGACACTTGATAAGTGTATAGAAGAGCATCCACGAACTATGGTGATTAGGTTTGATTTGCATTTCCCTTCTAATAAACAAAAAACGTATCGTAAGGATAGCACCTTAGTCACTAAATTTATTGCCTCCTTAAAATCTCAGATTGAGTCAGAATACAAAAGAAAAAAGAAACTCGAAGTAAGAGTTCATAAAACATCGCTTCGTTATCTGTGGGTTAGGGAGTTTGGTTCACGTCCTGATGATGATTTATCAGAGGATGATAATCAGCCTGTTCATTACCATGTTGCGTTGATGCTAAATAAAGACGCCTATGCATATCCTGGCACGTTTTACAAACAAGAGGGTACGTATGTGCATAATTTATCCTTCATGATCATGGAGGCTTGGGTAAGGGCTTTAAATCTGCATCGTGAAGAGAATTATGAGAAATACTATCCATTAGTCCATTTCCCGCAGAATCCTTATTATCACCTGAACCGTAATCAGCCTGAGTTTACTGATGAACTACAGCCTGTGATTGACCGGTTGCTCTACCTTGCGAAGATATACAGTAAAGACAGTTCTGATGGGTTCAGGAATTTTGGTTGTAGTCAGTACTGATAAATAAATTATAACTGGGAGGTGAGTGTTATGGCGGAATACTGAGTTACATGAAAAACAACTCAGTGCTCCTTTTCATTTCTGCATGATACAGAGAGAAAAGTCATGACACAAACTACAAATACCCGATCAATTTTAAATGACAAATTCGTTGATATGAAATTCATTACCCGATTTACGGGATTAACTGATAAATGGTTTTATAAGATGATTCAGGAGGGAGAATTTCCGAAGCCTATCAAACTGGGAAGAAGTTCACGGTGGCTACAAAGTGAAGTAGAGGAATGGATAGGTAAAAGAATTGCAGAGTCTCGCTCCTGAATCAGGGTGTATTGATAATTAATTGTATAATAATAAACGCATTCAAAAAAATATTATTCATGACTCAGTGCGTGATATTCTCTATGGATAAAATAAGAACTAATCGCATTAATGGATGTGTGTTTTTTGTAAAAAAGTGACTACCTGATGATTTTGGTGTGGTTATTTTTTATTCAAAAATCAATAAATTTTATGATTTCACACTGCTATATCTGCTACAGTAGCAGCCATAGCAACATTTTTATCATTATCCAGCTTAATTTAGCTCATTAATCGACCAATTATTGTTGATGTCAAACGTTCCTTACTATTGTTTGAAAGAACAAAAAAAGTCATCGTTATGTCTAGAGGCATATATTATTTATTGGATGCTTGATAAATCAACTGGTGGATTCCTTCCCATTGTATTGTTGTGTGATTGGAAAATATTAATTGGTGATCCGAGGTAATGATTTGGTGGCAAGGCGTAATTGCCATTTGGATATATCGTTGAGATATAAAACATTCCATTAATGATAGTTTGAATGACATAAATTAATCCTTGACTAATCAATTGTTCAAGAACTGGTTTTAATTTATCTAACCTTCTCAGGCGATTTGGTCCATACTGTTCTATTTCATTTTTTGGGAATGCGCACCAATTGTTTTTCTTAAATCGATTTTTAATCCATAAGTAAAGCTCACGAACATCAATGTCAAACTGGTAGCGTTCAGAGAAAGGGTAGAAGATATTACTTGCTTGCATCATATACCAGTTGGTTATATTGCAAGAAAACTCTATTATTCTCTTTTCAATGCGACCAGGTTCGCTTGAATGAAAATATTGTAAGATTGCTGCAATGCGTAGTGTGTTAGCTCCTGATTTAGCGCCAAGATCTCGAATGTGCTCCCATTCATTGCCTGGCTTTATTTTATTTTCTATTTCTATACAGTTTTCTTTCCATGCAGAGATGGCATCGTCTGTTAAAGTAAACATTTTCTTTTTTACATCATCATTCTCAATGTGAAGCTCAACCTCACTTAGTAATTCTTTTATTCTTTCATGAAATAACTTGAGGTTATCTTCCCAATGATTATTATTGAGCTCGCCATTTCTTTCTCCAATCGAACTCTTTACCCATGAAAATAAAAATCGTGATAGAAATCCACTTTCCCTGGCTGTAGAACTATGCTTTGATATATAGTCTGTGAAAATACCTGGTTGAGACATCAATGAAATTGTCAAGCAGGGTTTTGCAGTGTACTTTTCTCCATGAGCACGAACCAAATCATAGCTTTCCCCATCCCAGCTCTTATTGAGTAAGCCTGGATTGTTTTTCAATAGTCCTTTAAAGAAAGTTATCGCCTCATCCGATATAATGCAAGCCTCAGGTTGTTCACTAAGACCTTCCATTAAAGATTTCGGTGTAGCATCCTCATAAATAAAATTGGGTCGAGATGGTTTTTTAGGTTTGCTGAGTTCAAGTTTTTTTATTGCTTCTTCTTCCATCTCTCCAGAATAACCCTTCCTTATTGCCTGTCTTAAATTTGCATTCAATCCTTGTTTTTTTGTTTTCCATATATCACTATCGCGCTTGTACTGTGTTATTTTTTCTTCATACTTTTTCATCATCTCTAAAGATAAATCATAGAACGGCTTCATGATTTGTTTATTAATGGTTGTTTTGCCCTCACCAGATTCCGCGATCGTCATCAGATAAAGACAACATTGCTCAGGCATTTTTGTATAAGGTGATTCGATGTTAATAAGAGATTGACAGGCAAGAGATGCAGCAGCTAAAACCACATTACCAATCAGTTCTTTAGGTATCTGTGTTTCCTCATGAAGAGTCTCAATAATTTTTTCCATAACAGGTGGGAAACTACCAGAAGGAAAAGGAGGTAATTGAGTTTTATCCATTTGCGACGTATACACCTGAGGGAATTGATTCATCGTTCACTTTCACTTTTCATTGGAAATATCATGTTGTTATAGCACAAACCGTTATCATATTTTTACATCATAATGGATTTGTTGAATAAATCAGATTTGGGGCGATTTTCCCCCGGGTAGAGCAGTCTCTCTAGCAATACGCACGCTTTCGGGCATACCCGCTTTCGTCATTTTGTTCAGCGCTCGCACCATGGCTATAGCCTCAGGAACCTGACCATTATAATAATGCAGTGTCAGTGAACCTCCGAACAACCGTTTTAAACGGTACCAGAAAATTATCGAATACTGGTAATGATCCCAATTTATTGATAATGATTTATTGTCATGCAGTTCAACTGACTTTGAAAATGACAGGGACTTTCTTCCCAGCCTTGCCAGATGCTGCCTGAGATGCTGCCTGAGATTTAGGTTATGCCGCTCAATTCTTTGTGTGTAACGCTTGCTGATAACGTGAAATTTTCCCTTCAGGCGTGACTCGTATAATGGCCAGCCATCCGTCATTCAGACCACTACCTCAAAAGGCAACAGTAGCGTCAGAAGCTGCTCCAGGGTTGCCATCGTCCGCTCACCCAAAACGTACGCGACAACGCGCCTGCGTAGCCTGTCGTAGGCGTAAAACAACCAACGCTGGCGTGATTTAGAGCCGACGTAACCCCACTGTTCGTCCACTTCTGCGCAGACAATCACATCACTGCCCGGTTGTATCCGCGAGGTTACTGAGTGGGGCCTGAGTTTTTTAAATGCCTGAAAATAGTGTTCAGACCAATGCCGATAATGCGTGCACTGGCTCGGCATCCAACGCCATTCATGGCCATATCAATGATTTTTTGGTGTGTACCGGGCTGGGAGGCGGTATAGGTGAAAGTGAGTTGCCATGTTTTACGACACTGCTTACAGAGGTAGCGCTGATGACCGGCAGTACTTTTACCGTTACGGACAACGCCTTCAGTCCCAATACAAGTAGGACAACGCACAGAAATGGAAGCCACAAAAGTACCTCAAAAACACCATCATACACTAAATCAATAAGTTGGTAGCATTACCCGATTAATATAACTTTATGATATCTTTAGCTTCACCTTTTTTATCGCAGTGTGCAGCGACATATCGCTCGGGATAGTGTTATCACCACTGCCTCATACAGACAGAAAAACCGATGAATAAGCAAAATTATGCACCTGGAATGCGGGTGGTTATTCGTGATGCAGAGTGGCGCATTCGCCGGGCGGATGACAGCGGAGATGGTGGTTACCTGCTGACCTGTGATGGCATTTCGGAGCTGGTACGCGGTAAAGAAGGGCTGTTTCTAACAAAGCTGGAGCAAAAAGTCGAGATTCTTGATCCAGCAAAAACAAACCTGGTGGAAGATGAGTCAGCCAATTACCAGGCGGCTCAATTGTACATAGAGAGCCAGCTACGCCAACGCGTCCCGACTGACAGCAAAGTCCATTTTGGACATCAGGCTGCGATGGACTCCATGCCCTTTCAGCTCGACCCCACACGCATGGCACTGGCACAGCCGCGCCAGCGGATATTAATTGCTGATGCGGTAGGGCTGGGTAAAACGCTGGAAGCCGGTATACTGGTTTCAGAACTGATTCGCCGTGGACGTGGCAAACGCATTCTGGTGCTGGCGGTTAAATCCATGCTCACGCAATTCCAGAAAGAGTTCTGGAGCCGTTTTGCTATTCCATTGACGCGGCTTGACTCCGCTGGTTTACAAAAGGTGCGTAACCGCATCCCTACTAACCACAACCCGTTCCATTATTTCGATAAGACCATTATCTCCATCGATACCCTGAAACAGGACATCGAATATCGCCATCACCTGGAAAATGCCTGGTGGGATATTATTGTTATCGATGAAGCGCATAATGTCGCTGAACGTGGGACCAGCTCTTTGCGCAGCAAACTGGCAACATTACTCGCCGGGCGCAGCGATACGTTGATTATGCTTTCAGCTACGCCGCATGACGGTAAGGCTGAAAGTTTTGCCAGCCTGATGAATATGCTCGACCCGACGGCCATTGCCAATCCGAAAGAGTATGAATACGCCGATTTTGCCGATAAAAATCTTGTTGTGCGTCGCTTCAAAAAAGACGTAAAAGATCAGATGGCTGGCGAGTTTCCGGAACGTAATATCGTCAAATTGATGCGCCCGGCAACCGGAGCTGAAGAGGAAGCCTATCGCCGATTGGTTGAGAGTCAGTTCCGTGACGATGATGATGAAGACTCGCGGTCAAATAAAGGCCGCCTGTTCAAAATTACGCTCGAAAAAGCGTTGTTCTCCAGTCCAATGGCATGTGCAAGCGTGGTGGCTAACCGCCTGAAGCGGCTTGATAACCGCAAAGAAATAAACAGTCAGAGCCAGATTAACGAATTAGAGTCACTGCTGCTGGCGCTCAATAATATTGATGCCAGTCAGTTCAGCAAGTATCAGTTGTTGCTGGAGACCATCCGTAACGATCTCCGCTGGAAAGCGAATAACACAGAAGATCGTTTGGTGATCTTTACCGAGAGTATCAAAACGCTCGAGTTCCTTGAGCAGCAACTGCGTTCCGATCTCAAGCTGAAAGACGATCAAATTGCCACGTTGCGAGGCGATCAGGGCGATACAGTTCTGATGGAAACCGTCGAAGCGTTTGGCAAAACCCAGTCTCCGCTACGCCTGCTCATCTGCTCGGATGTCGCTTCTGAAGGTATCAACCTGCACCACCTCAGCCATAAAATGATTCACTTCGATATTCCGTGGTCGCTGATGGTATTCCAGCAGCGTAACGGACGTATTGACCGCTACGGGCAAAAATATCAGCCACAGATCCGTTACTTGCTGACTGAAGCCAGTGAACCGCAGATCAACGGTGATATGCGCGTGCTGGAAGTACTGATCAATAAAGACGAACAGGCGCAGAAGAATATCGGCGACAGTTCCGAATTTACCGGCAAATTTACCCAAGAAGAGGAAGAAGAGCAGGTTGCTGAATTCATGATGCAGGACGATGGCGCCAGCCTGTTCGACGACCTGTTGAATAGCAATGTCACTGAAAATTCTGAACACGACCTGTTTGGCGAAATCTACAGCGCAGTGTCCAGCGATGCTTTGACCGTGACCGAAAGCGACATTAGTCTGTTTGATAATGAGCAGGCATACTGCGAAAAAGCGCTAGGCTATCTGAAGGCCTGCGGCCAGACCGTGCAATACGATACCTTGCCTGATAACACCTTATCGCTGGTCGCACCGGAGGAGTTACGCCGTCGCTTTAACCAGTTACCGCCGGAAATTGCGTCGGAAAACTGGCAGCTTTATCTAAGCCAGGACAAAACCGTTATCACGGAAGCCATTTCGCGTGCGCGCGGTGAGCAACATGCCTGGCCCGATGTGCAGTATCTCTGGCAAATTAACCCGGTCGTGCAGTGGTTAGACGACAAAATTCAGTCTGCCTTTGGTCGCCACCAGGCTCCGGTGATGCGCCTGCCGCACCTGTTTGAACCTGATGAGGATCATTTCATCCTTTCCGGGTTGTTCCCGAACCGTAAGTCTCACCCGATGGTGAACCCGTGGCTGGTGGTGAGCTTTAACCGCGAAACGTTAAGCGGTAGCCTGCCCTTTGCTGAGTTCCTGAAACGACATCCGCAATTGAGAAGCAAACTGACGAACAGTGGTGGTAAAGATCGTAACCACCAGCGTCAGCAGGATCTGCTGGAAGCGGCAATCGCCCATGCGCGGGGTGTGTTTGTTCACGATCGAAATGCTTTTGAGGAGCATATCAATCAGCAGCTCAATGAGCATCTGCAAAAGCTGGACGTTCTGCGTGGGCATCAGTTGAGTCAACTGGAGCTGGATTTTGCCGATAATAAACAGCAGCTTTCAGTGAAACAGAGCCGCAAAGAACAACGTCAGCGCGAAATCGAACACAATTTTGACAGCTACATCCAATGGATTGAGGACACCATGACCACCGAAAAAGAGCCATACATCCAGGTTATTGCTGTAATCACCGGAGCGGAGGGCTAATCATGGCGCTGGTCGGTATTAATAACGAAAACGAGTTTTACTCTAACCACTATCTGGGCGAAGTCTTTACCAGCGATATTCGCGATGTACTGGAACCCTGGATTAACCAGGAAAATGCCGCTCGCGAAGCTGAACGCGCAGCCCGTGGGCTGGGCAAAGAGGTTGAGGCGGGCTACCGCGCACCGTGGAACCAGCTTAACAGCCTGGCGACAGAGTTTTTCCGTAAACTCACTGAACATGAGAAACAGCGCCAGATCCCACAGCGTCTTGCCGATCAGCGCAGTCGCTGGCAGCCGCTGTTAAAGGCATTGGGTTATGAACTCAATCTGCATATTCAGATGCTGGATGACGATACGCCTTTGCCGGTACTGGCTCGTTACAACAGCACCGACGGCAGTCCGTGGCTGTGGATTGTTGAAGCACATGATCAGGATGAAGGAACGCTGGATCCGCTGGCGCTGTCGTTACTGACCGCGCAGTTCCCGGCTGATACCGATAAACATAAGCGCGACAGCCTGCGTAAAAAAGCGAACGGTGAATATCGCAGCTGGCAGGATCTGCTCTCCACAGTTGTCTTCACACAAAATGAACCGCCGCGTTTTGTGCTGCTGCTTGGCAACCACCAGCTGCTATTGCTGGATCGTACTAAGTGGGCGCAAAACCGCCTGCTGCGCTTTGATTTTGAAGAAATTTTAAGCCGTCGTGAAACGGATACGTTGAAAGCCACGTCGGTATTGCTACACAAAGATTCGCTGTTGCCAGGCAGCGGTGCGCCGTACCTCGATTCGCTGGATGACAATTCGCACAAGCATGCGTTTGGCGTGTCGGAAGATCTGAAATATGCCCTGCGTGAAAGCATTGAGCTGTTGGGCAATGAAGCGATGCGTTATCTCATCGACAACGAGCTGGCTTATTATACCGGGAAACGTGCTATTAACCCGGATGAGTTAAGCCGCCAATGCCTGCGGTATATGTATCGTCTGTTGTTCCTGTTCTATATCGAAGCGCGCCCGGAACTGGGCTATGCGCCGATGACCGCCAAAACCTATCTACAGGGCTACAGCTTGGAAACGCTGCGCGATCTGGAGATGATCCCGCTGACCAGCGAAGAAGATCGCAACGGGCGCTACTTCCACGATAGCCTGAATATGCTGTTCAAACTGGTGCGTGACGGCTACAGCGGCGGTGTGAAAATGCAGAGCGACCTGGAGAGCGGCGACCAGATCACTATTCACAGCCATCAGTTCAGCGTGCCGCGACTGGAAAGCCATTTGTTTGAAGCGAATAACACCCGTATTCTTAACCGTGTGGTATTCCGCAACGAAACCCTGCAACAAATTATTCAGGCGATGTCGTTAAGCCGCCCGGGTAAAGGACGTTTTAATCGCCGGGGGCGTATCTCCTATCGCCAATTGGGTATCAACCAGTTAGGTGCAGTGTATGAAGCGCTGCTCTCTTACCGAGGATTTTTTGCCAGTGATGACCTCTACGAGGTGAAAAAAGCCGGAGAAGAGTTTAACGAACTGGAAACGGGTTACTTCGTCAGCAAAGACGAGATCGGCAAATACCACGACGAGGAGAAGGTTTACGAAAAAGACGGCAGCCTGCGTATTCACCGTAAAGGCAGCTTTATCTATCGCATGGCCGGGCGCGACCGCGAAAAATCCGCCTCTTACTACACACCGGAAGTACTGACCCGCTCGTTAGTCAAGTATGCACTGAAAGAGCTGTTTAAAGAGCAGATTGATCCGATTACCGATCCGCATGCCAAAGCTGATGCCATCTTAAGCCTCAGCGTATGCGAACCGGCGATGGGCAGCGCAGCTTTCCTTAACGAAGCCATCAACCAGCTGGCGGAAGCGTATCTGTTCCACATACAGCAGGCGGAAGGTCGCCGCATTCCTCAGGATCGCTACACCCAGGAGCTGCAACGGGTGAAAATGTACATTGCCGACAACAACGTATTCGGCGTGGACTTAAACCCGGTGGCGGTGGAGCTGGCGGAAGTGTCGCTGTGGCTGAATGCCATCAGCGGCGATGCATTTGTACCGTGGTTTGGCTACCAGCTGCACTGCGGCAACTCGCTGGTTGGCGCGCGCCGTCAGGTGTTCAACAAGAGCGAGCTGACCTACAAAAAAGCGAAAGATCCGAGCTGGCTTAACAGCGAACCGGCCGAGCTGGCGATGAATATTACACGCGAAGAGAAGCAGATTTTCCACTTCCTGCTCCCGGACAGCGGCATGGCCAACTACAGCGACAAAACCGTTAAGCAGCGCTATCCGGATGATTTCAAAGTGTTGGATAGTTGGCGCAAAGAGTTTACCAAAAGTTTTGCACCGCATGAGATTGTTGATGTGCAGCGCATCAGCGGTAAAGTGGAAGCGCTCTGGAACACATTCCGTCAGCAGCTGAAAGCCGAGCGCCAGAAAACCGCCGACAATTATCCGGTTTGGCCTGCGGAAAATACGACCCAAGCCCGCTCTTCTTTAAGCAGTAAAGATGAAACCTTCAGCGGCCGCCTCGAAGATAACAGTACCTATCAGAAACTGCGCTGGGTGATGGACTACTGGTGTGCGCTATGGTTCTGGCCAATCGACAAAGTGGATGAACTGCCGGATCGCGGTATGTGGCTGATGGAGATGGAGACTCTGCTCGATGGTATTGTCGTCACGGAAAGAGTCACTGAAGTTGCAGAACAGGCCACCGGCAATCTGTTTGCCGACGAGGATATTGTGCGTGAAGAATCTTCGCTGTTTTCCGGTGCAGGCCGCCTGAAAACTGAAGTACTGTTCCGTCATTTGCCGCGTTTGGCGATTGTTGATGCGCTGAAGAAGCAACATCGTTTCTTCCATTGGGATCTGGAGTTTTGTGATTTGTTTGCCGAACGCGGCGGCTTTGACCTGATGCTCGGAAACCCGCCGTGGCTGAAAGTTGAATGGCAGGAAGCGGGCGTGCTGGGCGACTACGAGCCGGAGTTTGTGCTGCGTAAGCTGAGCGCTGGCGACGTTGCGTGTTGATACCTTTAACGACATTCCGGCGCTGGAAGCGGCCTGGCGCAGCGAGTATGAAGGCTGTGAAGGAATGCAAAACTTCCTGAATGCACAGCAGAACTACCCTGTACTACGTGGTGTGCAGACTAATCTGTATAAATGCTTCCTGCCGCAGGCATGGCGCTTAGGTGCGCAGAAAGGTGTGGCTGGATTTCTGCACCCGGAAGGGATTTATGACGACCCGAAAGGCGGGCAACTACGTGTGTCGGTGTATCCGAGGTTGAGAGCGCATTTTCAGTTTCAGAATGAAAAAGGGTTGTTCCCGATCGGCAACCGTAACAAGTTCAGTATTAATCTGTATGCAACTACAGCGGCGAGTATTGGGTTTAGCAATATAGCGAACCTCTTTATGCCACAAACGATTGATGGTTGCTATGTGCTTTCAGATAAACCTGTCGGTGGCATCAAGAATGATCAGGATGATTGGAATCTTGAGGGGCATCCGGACAGATTATTGCAAATAAACGAAGAGCTACTTGAGCTTTTTTCGCGACTTTATGACAATGAAGGTACACCAAGCCTTGAAGCTCGGCTACCAGCCCTACATGCAATACAGCTAATAATGGTTTTAGATAAGTTTGCTGCCCAGCCCATTAGACTTGGGGATTTGCAGAACGAGTATCTATCTACTGTAATGTTCGATGAAACCTACGCGCAGCGAGATGGCACCATTGAACGTAATACGCAGTTCCCAAAAGATTCGTCACAATGGGTATTGTCTGGCCCTCACTTTTATGTAGGAAATCCGCTATATAATACACCGAAAGCTATTTGCGATACGCATAAAGCGTACGATAACCTCGATCTACTAACGCTGCCTGATGACTATCTGCCACGCACTAACTATATTCCGGCATGTGATGCACAGGAGTATGCCAAGCGTACTCCGCGCGTTACGTGGACTGAATCAGGCGAAGATGAACCGAGGAAGGTGACGGATTATTATCGCTTGGCTCTGAGAGCCATGATTAGTATTGGAGGTGAAAAAGGATTAGTACCTTCACTAGTACCAAAAGATGTAGCTCATACTAACGGCGTGAGAACATATTGTTTTAATTCATCCGATTTACTTATTCGCGTCTCTGGAGCTGCATATTCTCTGATTTATGATTTCATGATGAAGTTGTCAGGCAGAACTAACCTTCATCAGAGTATAGAAGAATACGCGTTGCCTGATTTTGTTGAAACAGCGCATCACTTATCAGCTCGTGTCATGTCATTAAGTGCATTAACTACGAGTTATTCTGATTTCTGGCAATCCTGCTACACTACAGATTTGAATATCCAGCGCTGGAGCCGCGACCTCCCACAACTCTCCCAGGATTTTTTCGCTAACCTGACCCCAGAGTGGCAGCGCAACTGTGCGTTACGTACTGATTACAGCCGCCGTCAGGCGTTGGTGGAAATTGACGTTTTGGTTGCACAGGCGTTGGGATTAACTCTTGAAGAACTCCTCACTATTTACCGCGTTCAGTTCCCGGTGATGCGTCAGTATGAAGCCGACACTTGGTACGATCAGAACGGCCGCATTATCTTTACCCCAAGCAAAGGCCTGGTGGGCGTTGGCCTGCCGCGTACCGCGCGTAAAGCGGACCTGAAAAACGGTTTTGTCTTTGATGTCGACAGCCCTGAATGGACCAGCGGCGACTGCACCGATCAAGCCATCGGCTGGGATGATGTCAAGCATCTGCAAACCGGTACCGTCAGCGTCACTTTTGATGACTATACCCGCAGCGACGAAGGCGAGCGCAGAACCGTCACCTGGCAGGCACCTTTTATCAAACCTGACCGTGAAGACGACTATAAAGTCGCCTGGTCATTCTTTGTACAAGATAAGGAGAGCGCCTGATGCTGCCTTCCGTTGTCAGTCGGCAGGTTGCCGAGAGCGTTGCTTCCTTTTTACGGGCTGCCTTCCCGCTTAACAGCCCGCTGTTTAACGGTGAAGAAAACAATAACGTCTCGATGCTGGAGCAATTTCTGGCCCAGCCGGAAACACTGCTGAAAGGTCCGTATCTTTCCGCTCAGCTGCCGTTTCGTAAAAGTGATTTATCCCTGAACTTCTTCCCTAACCTGACGCTGCCATTCCCACCGCACGAGCATCAGGCGCAGGCGTTTCAGCGCCTGGGTATCGAGACGCCTCAGCCGACGCTGGTGGCGACCGGTACGGGTTCCGGTAAAACGGAATGTTTTATGTTCCCGCTGCTTAACCATTGTGCTGGGGCATCAGAGGCCAGTGTTAAAGCGATCATCATTTATCCAATGAACGCCCTGGCAACCGATCAGGCCAGCCGTTTCGCTAAAACCATCGCCAGCGATCCGCAGCTGCGTGGCAAGGTGACCGTCGGCCTGTTTGTTGGCGACAGTGAAATCGAACCTAGCAAAAAGATGTCTGCGGATAAAGTCATCACCTGCAAACATACCCTGCGTGAGAATCCGCCGGATATTCTGCTGACCAACTATAAGATGCTGGATTACCTGCTGATGCGCCCCGGCGATCAAAAGCTCTGGCGTTATAACCAGCCAGGGTCACTGCGTTATCTGGTGGTGGACGAACTGCATACGTTTGATGGTGCGCAGGGGTCGGATCTGGCCTGTCTGGTGCGCCGCTTAAAGCATCATATCGGTGTCGATGACAAGCGTTTTGCCTGCGTGGGGACGTCGGCTACCGTAGGTGACGAACTGGGGCAACTACTCGATTACGCGAAAACGATCTTTGATCAGCCGTTTAGCGATGACGCGGTTATTCGCGAAGATCGCTACACGGCGGCAGAGTATCTGCAAGGTTTTACCATCGAGTACAGTCAGTATCCGGGCCAGGATGCCAGCGCTGCGCTGGATCCGCAAACGTACGCCAGCCCGGTAGATTATCTGAACGGACAAATTCCGCTGTGGTTCCCGGATAGTTCACTGCAATTACCTGCCGATCTGGACAGCGATCTCGGACGTGAACAGCGTATTGAGCTGGGCGCATTGTTACGTCGCCACAGCATCCTGCACGTACTGCTTGAGGATTTGCAGGGGGGAATTTTGTCGGAACAGCAGTGCCTGGAAAATCTCCAGGTGATGCTGGCGGAAAGTGCCGGGCATGCGACCCGCGTGCTGCAAAGCATTCTGGCACTGATTGCCCAGGCGCGCCTGGACGTTCCAGAAAAACAGGAAGATCGGGAAAAGCGTCTGCAGGCGAACAGAGCACGTCCCGTTCTGCCCTTTGTACAACTTCGTTCTCAGCTGTGGCTGCGCGAGATGCGCCGCCTGGTCGCCAGCGTGTCAAAAACACCTGAGCTTGTTTTTGCTGATGATGTCGCGGTGGAAGATCGCGAACATTATCTTCCCGTTATTCACTGTCGCGACTGCCATGCTACCGGGTGGGCGAGCCTGCGCCATGGTCAGAGCGTTCAACTCGAAACTGAGCTGGACGGTATTTATCGTCAGTTCTTCGAAAAAGGCCGTTCTATTGTACTGGCCTTCCCGGATAACAACGATAAACCGGTCAGCGGTGTTCACCAGAGGCTGTGCCCTTCCTGTTTAAAGCTCAATAAGCAGACTGACGTACAGTGCAGGCACTGTGGTCATACCGATCTGTTACAAGTACTCATTCCGGATATGCTTAAAGAGCGTCAGGATGAGCTGGAATTTGCCAACGAATGCCCGTATTGCAACAGCAAGCAGGGTATTTCGATTCTGGGTTCGCAGGCAGCCAGCCTGTCGGCGGTGATGATACATCAGCTTTATGGCAGCCCGTTTAACGAGCATAAAAAGCTGATTACGTTTTCTGATTCAGTGCAGGACGCCGCGCACCGCGCCAGTTTCTTTACCGCCCGAACTTGGCCGCTGATGGTACGCGGGCAAATCGCCAGCGTGTTGGGTGAAAAAGAGATTTTACCGTTGGATGCCTTTGCGGCGCGCGTCTGCCAGCAGGCGCGCGAACGTTCACCGGATGACGCTCATTTTGCCGCGAGCTTCATCGCGCCTAATATGCAGTGGATGAATGATTACCAGACGCTGAAAAACGAAGGCCAGCTGGCAGAGCGTTCCGATTTATCGGAGCTGGTTTCACTTCGTCTTGATTGGGAAGTATACAGTGAATTTACCCTACGCGCGCGAATTGGCCGTACGCTGGAGGCCACCGGTTACGCAGCGGCAGGAATTGACATTACCCGTTTCAATTCAACGATAACGGCGCTTCACCAACAGCTAATCGAAGAGCTGGGCGATGAAATGGCTGGGGTCAGCGTTGAGCAAGTAGGACACCTGGTGATTGGCGTCCTTTGGCATCAGCGGCAGGCGGGAGCTGTTCTGCATCCGGCGTTCGAAAGTTATCGGCGTGAGGGTAAGACCTTTATGATGACGCAGAAGGAGCGAACTTCACGCTATATGCCGTCTATTGGCCCGAAAACGCGTAAACCTGCCTATGCATCATTTGAAAAAATAAATGGTTTCCATCGCCTGATTGGCGCGAAATCCAACCCCAGCTGGTATCAGCATTGGATCAACCGAACGCTCAGCAACGGCAATAATCTGTTTATCAGCAGCCTGGCCGAGACGGTTTTACGACGTCTGTTTGCGGTACTGAAAATGGCCGGGTTGGTAAAAGATTTTGATACAAAAGGCAAAGAAGCATGGGGGCTAGTACCTTCGGCGCTGGTGGTGAGCCGCGATGTTGTTCAGCTAAACTGCTCTTGCTGTCGTGAGGTTGTTCGGGCACCGGCCGATCAGGGGTGGCACTGGCGAAACGCACCATGCCTTTCTCTGCGCTGCGAGGGACGCTACCAGGAAGTTGAAAATGCGGTGACCTGGCACTGGGATAATATGGACATCGCTCGTGTTCAGGGGGCAGAGCATACCGGATTACTGAGCCGTGAAGATCGTGAGGCTACGGAACAATCGTTCTACCGCGGTAATCAGCCATGGAATATCAACCTGCTTTCGGCAACACCGACGCTGGAGATGGGTATCGATGTGGGTGACCTTTCTACGGTATTACTCTGTTCTGTTCCACCCGCGCAGGCTAATTACTTACAGCGTATTGGTCGTGCCGGGCGTAAAGACGGCAATGCGCTTAACATTACGGTGGCTGAGGGGAACCCGCACGATCAGTTCTTCTTTGAAGAGCCTCTGGAGATGATGCAAGGGCAGGTACAGGCCCCTGGTGTGTTCCTGAACGCAACGGCTATCCTGGAGCGTCAGCTGGCCGCATTCTGCATGGACAACTGGGTGAAAACTGGCGTCCCGGCATCTGCTATCAGTAAAAATGTGAAGCAGATGCTGGACGAGCTGGAGTTTGGACACAAATCTGGGTTCCCTTATAACTTCCTGCGTTATGTTGAACAACATCATGCGGATATTGCTCAGCAGTTCTCGTCCATCTTCCCTGACCTAACCGAAGAGACACGTCTACAGCTCCTGTCATATTTGCAAGGTGCACCAGGACAACGTTCCCTGGTTCAACGCATCGAACAAGCATTAAAACTGCTGGTGGAAGATCGCAAATCGTTGCGTTCCCGGATTGATAAGCTCAAGCGCAGTATCGACAAGCTGGAGAGCGATCCGCACGATCAAAACTTTGACAGCGATATGCGCGAGTTGACATCGGAACGCCAGGCGCTGATGGCGCTGGTGAACCAGATCAACAACAAGCAAACGCTTAATTTCCTCACCGATGAAGGATTACTTCCCAACTATGCCTTCCCGGAGGCCGGTATTACGCTGCGTTCTGTGCTATGGCGGCGCAAGGACGGCGGGGAAACACGTGAATATCAGAACACGACCTACGAATACGAACGTCCGGCTTCAACGGCGCTGGCTGAGCTTGCCCCATTGAATAACTTCTATGCGGGCGGGCATAAAGTTGAAATCGAACAGATTGACCTGAAAGTGTCTGAGCCTGAAAACTGGCGTATTTGCAGCCACTGTAACTACAGCGAGAATATCGACCAGACCGGCGATCAGTATAAATACTGTCCAAAATGTGGCACACCAGGTTGGGCTGATGCCGGGCAAAAAACGACGTTACTGAAGCTTCGCCAGGTTTATGCACGCTCAAGCGCCCGTGACAGCCAGATCAGTGATGAGAGCGATAGCCGAGAACCGGCATTCTTTCAGCGACAGCTGCTGGTCAGCTTCGAAAAAGAGGATGTATCGGCCGCATATGCCATTGATGAAGGCGAAATTCCGTTTGGCTTTGAGTTTTTGAGCAAAGTGACTCTGCGAGATATCAACTTTGGCAAAATGGCGGATGACGCCAATGAGCTGATGATCGCAGGAGAGGCAAAGAAACGCACCGGGTTTAAAGTTTGCCTTGGCTGCGGCATGGTGCAGCGCCCTCGCGACCATGAATCACGCCATGACCTGAGCTGTAAATATCGCGCTGAACCCGAAAAAGCGAAGTTTGAAGATTATCTCTACCTTTATCGCCAACTGGAATCTGAGGCATTGCGTATCCTGCTGCCGGTAACCAGCTACAGTAACGATCGCGTGGTGGAAGCCTCCCTGGGGGCAGCCATTCAGCTTGGGCTTAAACATTACTTCAAAGGTAACGTGGATCACCTGAAAGGCGTGGTGTATCGCGAGCCGGAAAATGAGGGCGAATCCTGGCGTCAGTATCTGGTGATTTACGACACCGTACCAGGGGGGACCGGCTCACTCAAAGAATTGATGCGTACACCTGACAACCTGCTGAAATTACTTGAGCTGGCCTACAAGGCGCTAGTGGAATGCAGCTGCAACCATGATACGCATAAAGACGGCTGCTATCGCTGTGTTTACGCTTACCGTGACCGCGGGCGTATGAAGTATGTATCAAGAGATCAGGCGCGTCTCTTACTGGCCAAAATCCTGAAGGCCAGTGCTTCTATACGCGTTATTGATTCCATCAAAAACATTTCGCTTGATGCCATGATGGGGAGTGAACTGGAAAAACGGTTCATTCACTGCCTGCAGGATAACAAAAATCTTCTCGTGAGCCGGAGTTATGCCCATCAGAACGCAGGCTGGATTATTAATACCCGTACAGAACCGGCGATGAGCTGGCATCTCAAAGCACAGGTTGATTTAGGGGTTAAAGAAGGGGTAGGCATCCTTAGCCGACCAGATTATGTGCTCTATCCTCTGATGCAGTCAGAAAAGATAAAACCCATAGCAATTTTCCTGGATGGTTTTGCTTTTCATAAAGATAGCGTGTCGGATGATGTCCAAAAACGGCAGGCGATTAAGGACAGCGATAATTTTTGGGTATGGACAGTTACCTGGGCAGACCTTCAAGAACAAGGTATTAAACATGTACAGAATGTTATGGGGCTTGGTCATAACCCGGATATGAAACAGCCTAAGTTTTATAACCTGTTCCATGATACAAACTTTGCTACGCTTGAAGGTTCATTCCGGGAGAGAAACAGTTTTGCACTGCTACTCGATTATCTATCTGATCCCGGTAATAAAACTATGCTATGGCAGAAAATGGCCGCTGCCTTAGCCTGGGTGTGGCTGGATCCTAAAAAGTCGCAGGATACCGGAGCCAAACAAAAGTACGCCTATGAAATGCAGGAGAACGCTCCCGCTTATCGGTTGAATGCACTTTTGCCTGATGAATCTTTTGTATTTGGTGGTTTACTGGATAGCTGTAGTTCATCACAACAGTTCATTGAGCTGGCAGCTGTTGTACCGCAACAAGCCATTAAATCAACGACAAGCATTGAACAAATGCGAAATTGGTTGAGGCTGCATATTTGCTTTGACGATCGTTATTCCCAGGATGATGGATATGAAACCGGATTTAACGGTTTCTGGTGGATGGTGAATTTACTGCAGTTCCTGCCAGATATGACATTTACCAGCCGTAAAGCGGTTCATTTACCGCAGGAGGCTGAAACGGTAAAAATGCAGACTTCGGTGGTAGTGGATATTCAGCCTGACGAGAGCTGGGCAGAAATACTTGAGTTTGGCTTATTGAGCGCAGAAGAAATCGCTTTGCTTCAGTCGTTATCACTACCGGCACCGACGGTTGGATATGAATTGCAGGATGACGATGGAGAAATTATTGCAGAAGCCGATCTCGCCTGGCCATTACAAAAGCAAGCCTTGATTATTGATAATCAGGAGTTTACTGCTTTATTCGCAAGTAAGGGTTGGCACGTTGCATTCGGGCCAATTGACGAAAATACATTGCAGCATCTGTCCGGAGGTAACAAATGACGATTCCAACGCCAAAGGTGGCTCTTTCTGATGGTTTTCTGGGGGCTTTTGCGCGGATTCCTAAAGCGCAGCAAAAAAAGGTCCAGGAATTTATCTCTAAGTTCCGCCAGGATCCGACGAGTAATGGGCTGAACTACGAAAAGATCCACGATGCACGCAGCAATAATGTGCATTCCGTGCGTATTGACCAAACTTACCGGGGGATCGTCCTGAAACCTGAGCAGGGTGCTCTGTATATGCTGATGTGGGTGGATAAGCACGACGAAGCCTACGACTGGGCGCGGCGACACGAATGTGCGATTCATCCGGTAACCGGTGCGATTCAGGTGATTGATACCAGCTATATCAAACCTACCCCCGAGCCGACTGTTGTTGATAAACCCAAACTCTTTGCTGCGTATACGGCAGAGCAGATTCTCGCGCTGGGTGTTCCTCCTGTGTTTATTGAGCAGGTGATGGCTCTTGTAGATAGCACAGGGCTGAATCAGCTGGAAAGCGTGATGCCTGCGGAAGCCTGGGAACCCCTACACTGGCTGGCAGAAGGTCTGGATTACCAGGAAGTGATGGAGGAGTTCAACGATCACCGTGATGAGCCTGTTGATACCAACGACTTTATTGAGGCGATGGAACGAAGTAAACGTCGTTTCCATGTCGTTGAAAATGAACAGGAGCTACTGCAAATGCTCAATGCGCCACTGGAAAAATGGCGTATATTCCTGCACCCGAGCCAGCGAAAACTGGTGGAGTCTCCGGCAAATGGTCCGGTACGTGTATTGGGTGGTGCAGGTACGGGAAAAACAGTTGTTGCGATGCATCGTGCTCGTTGGTTATCCCAACGCCTGGCCGATAAACCCGGTAAAAAAGTTCTGTTCACAACCTTCACCCGTAACCTGGCGGCGGATATTCGTGCCAACCTCCAGCGTTTGTGTAGTCGTGAGGAGATGGCGCGTATTGAAGTTGTTAACATTGATGCTTGGATGAGCGAGCAGCTTAAACGCCATGGATATGATTTCCGCGTGGTTTATGACAGCGATGAAGGGCGACGTAAATGCTGGAACTATGCCTTGCAGCAAGTCCCTGCTGAATTGGGATTACCGGATAACTTTTATTCTGAAGAGTGGCAACGTGTAGTTCAGCCGAATGCGGTTTACAGCCGTGAAGAATATCTGAAGGTGAGCCGTATTGGCCGTGGCACGCCGTTATCCCGTATTCAGCGTGCGAAAATCTGGCCTGTGTTCGAGGAGTTCCGGGCACAAATGGCACGTGCCAAACTACGTGAGATGGGAGATGCTATGCACGAGGCTATCATTCTGTTTAAAGAAAAACAGGTGCAATTGCCTTATAGCAGTATCGTAGTCGATGAAGCTCAGGATATAGGGGCATCGGCCTTCACTCTGATTCGTAACCTGGTCCCGGAGTCGCCTAACGATCTCTTTATTGTGGGGGATGGACATCAGCGTATTTACCGCAATAAAGTCGTACTCGGTCAGTGTGGGATTAACGTTCGCGGACGTCGTAGTAAAAAACTAAAAATTAACTATCGGACAACTGAAGAAACGCGACAATTTGCTATTGAGTTGTTAAGCGGTGTTAAGGTCGATAACCTAGATGGTGAAGCTGATGCCAGTAACGATTATCTATCCTTACTACATGGTGAAAAACCCATGGTTACTTATTCTTCAGATTTGAAGGATGAATCTGAGACTATCATCAAACAAATTCAGGCCTTGTTAGCCAATGATGTTCGTTCCCAGGATATCTGTATTACTTCCCGTACAAAGCATGCTAATGAGCGCTATGCATCAGCTCTGAATGAAGTGGGCATTGAAACTTATTCTTTAGGGAACGACAGTGCTGATAGTGATCAGCGAGCTGGTGTTCGCATTGCAACGATGCACAGAATTAAGGGATTGGAATTCCAGTATGTATTCCTTGCAGGTATAAACGATGGTGTGATCCCAGAAGCTAAAGCCATCGCCTCTGATGACCCGGTTGAGCAGCGCGATGCGTTATTTAATGAACGAGCATTACTGCATGTGGCTGCCACTCGTGCAGTAAAAGGGTTGTTTGTTAGTTGTTATGGCACGCCTAGCTCGCTACTGGATTTTTATAAGCCATAGGTACCTCAATAATCCCTGAAAAAACTGCATCCAACCTGTTCAATGAACTTCAATAGGTTGGATGTTGATTGTTCATGATGAAGTTATTTTCATACTGATATGAGAAACTCAAGCCCGCCGAAACAAACTGACCACATTGCTGGTGGTATATTCAGTACCGTTCAGCCGTCTCTCCCATTGTTCCAACGCATCGCGCTTTTCTGCTAGGTAGTCATATCGATCATAGTGCCTTGAACTCACATCTTGTAAAGCATGATTCTGTATACGGTCACGTAACTCTTTACTGATGCCCAATTCCCCCATTAGCGTCTTGCACGTTCTGCGAATATCTCTGCCAGGCTTTGTTGCATAAATCAGATTTTGGGCAGGCATGACTGTCGCTGAGTGTTTTTTCAGGTAATGCGCACGCTGTCCGGCATACCTGCTTTCGTCATTTTGTTCAGCGCACGCACCATGGCCAGAGCCTCAGCAACCTGACCATCGTAGTCACGTAACGTCAGTGAACCTCCGAACAACTGTTTTAGCCGATACATCGCCGTTTCCGCTATCGAACGCCGGTTGTAATCTGTTGTCCATTTCCAGTGACCATTACCTCCATACAGACGCTGATTCGCTACTGCACGGTTACGGTCTGTGTACGCGTCAGGCCAGTAACCTGCGCCACGACGTGGCGGTATCAGCGCGCTGATTTTCTTACGCCGCAGTTCATCGTGACACAGGCGCGTATCGTAAGCCCCGTCCGCCGCCGTTGCCCTTATTTTCCTGTGAGTCTGCCGGATAAGACCCGGAAAGGCTTCTGAGTCCGTGACGTTATTCAGCGACAGGTCTGCGCAGATGATTTCATGCGTGTCTGCATCGACAGCAAGATGCAGTTTTCGCCAGATACGGCGCCGTGACTGGCCGTGTTTCCTGACTTTCCACTCGCCTTCACCGAAGACCTTCAGCCCGGTTAAATCAATCACCAGATGGGCAATTTCACCCCGGGTTGGCGTTTTAAAACTGACGTTAACGGACGTTGCCCGCCGGCTGACGGATGTGTAATCAGGACAGCGCAGTGGCAGTTTCATCAGAGAAAAAAGGGAATCAATGAAGCCCTGAGCCGCTCTCAGGGTGAGGCGGAATACGCGTTTAATCATCAGGACTGTGGTGATGGCAAGGTCAGAATAGCGCTGAGGTCGTCCACGTGACGCGGGGCTGGCCGTGTCATACCAGGCCTGCACAGCCTCATCATCAAGCCAGAAGGTCAGAGAGCCGCGGTTGATTAGTGCTTTGTTATAAGTGGGCCAGTTGGTGATTTTGAACGTTTGTTTTGCCATGTAGCTGTCTGAGTTGTCAGGGGATACGTGTTCTGATCCGCCAACTCAGCAAAAGTTCGATTTATGCAACAAAGCCCTACTAAATTAGTATTGGTAACTTTTAACATTAAATTCGATGGCGATAATAAATTATTATTCGATGAGATAAAAATAAATTCGTATTGGTTGCGGGGGATTGGTCATGAGGAGAAAAAAATATCACGGATTATACTTTGTCTTTATTATTGTGGATTTATTGATTTAGCTAAACAATTACAACAGTTATCGATTCAGGCATTAACACGTTATGGCTATAAGACAGGTAAGGATACTAATGAAACTATTACATTCTGGGAACAATTGTTAGAAAAAAAAGAAACATACTAAAAAAGAAGATCCATTCAGGATCTTCTTTTATTTCAAAGATTAATCAAATGTATGCTCGCAATCGACACATTCATAACGATCAAATATTACACCATCTAATGCTGCTCCTGTCACAGCCCCTGCTGCTGCACCTGCTACCAAACGGCCAAATAAGGCCCCGATAGTTGCCCCGGCAATAGTGCCCACAACAGGAACAGCGGAGCCGATAGCTGCCCCACTCAATGCGCCTGAAAGGCCTCCCGCGACAGCGCCACTTTTCTTACCAATATGTCGTTCACGAATACGGGTTGAGTCGCAGACTGGGCAGCAAATGTGATTTTCCATGATGATTTCCTTTTAGGTTGATTAAAAAGCAAAAAAGCCCCTGTCCGTGAGGACAGAGGCTTTTAGTGGTATGAATTTATTGAATGAGACGCATTACGATAAAGCGTTAGTGATGATTACTTAAAGGGGTTATTTACTTTGGCATAATCAAAAGGTGAGATGGTTTTTTCTCTATTTGCATCAAGAAAATCCGCCCACCATTGCAGCATTAGCCTCCGTTCATCCATATGCTCTGCTTTATGGATATAGGCAGCCCTAACATCATTACGTTCCTGATGACTCATCTGACGCTCTACCGCATCTTTAGACCATAACCCTGACTCGATTAATGAACTGCATGCCATGGACCGAAAGCCATGACCACAGATATCGCTTTTTGTATCATACCCCATGACACGTAAGGCTTTATTGACGGTATTCTCGCTGAGGGGAATATGCGGGTTATGTGCACCGGTTAAAACCAGTTCATTATCACCGTTCCATTCATAGAGCCTTTTGAGTAGTGTAACGGCTTGATGGCTTAAAGGGACCAAATGGGGTGTTCGCATTTTTGCGCCACGATGGGAGAACCTGACACCGGGAATAGGTGCCCTTTCTGCGGGGATAGTCCAGAGAAGTCTCTCAAAATCAATCTCAGACCATCGTGCATAGCGCAGTTCACTTGAGCGGGTAAAAACCAATAAGCTCAGCATTACAGCGACCTGAGTCATTGGATACCCACTATAATTATCAATACGCGAAACGAGCTCGGATAAACGGGACAGTTCAAGTGCAGGACGATGCTGGACTTTAACTGTTGTAATCGCGCCAGAAGTATCTAGGGCGGGGTTATAGCTAATGAGGCCAGACTGGATAGCATAGCGCATAACAGAGGCAATACGCTGCTGCAAACGGCTCGCTGTTTCAAAGACCGCCTGACTTTCTGCCTGGCGAACAGGCACCAGCAAATCCGGTGTGGTGAGTGAGCGAATAATCCGCTCACCGATGAATGGAAAAACATGGGTTTCAAAACTGCGCAGCACCCGTTGTCGATGAGCATCAGACCATTTTTTATTGGTATCAAGCCACTGACGTGTAACAGTTTCAAAAGAGAGTTCAGTGCTGGCCGCTATTTTTTCAGCTCGTTTCTTTTCGGTAGGGTCAATCCCTTCAGCAATCAGCTTTCGGGCATTATCCCGTTTGTTGCGGGCATCCGATAAGGATACCGTGGGATAAATACCGAGAGCGAGTGTTTTCTCTTTACCTTGATGGCGATAGCGCAGTCGCCAGTAACGAGATCCATTGGGATGTATAAGAAGGTGTAGCCCTGCACTGTCAGTAAGCTTGTAGGATTTTACCTCCGGTTTAGCAGCACGAATTTTGGCATCAGTCAGAGCCATAAAGACCTCCTGAATGTGGTGAGGGTATAAAATTTATCGAACTAACATATACCCACATTTGTACCCGCACAAGAGTGATGATGCCGAGAGGGTTAGGTTGAGTTCGGTTGAGTGAAAAACAGTGAAGAGCCTTGGTGTTACTGTGATTAAAATGGGTGAGAAGAGGTTGATTGACTTCAGGAGAACTAAGGGTGGTGCCCCCTGCAGACACCTAATGATGAAAGCAAGGGGCTGTATTTGAAAGGAATTTAG
>ERZ794936.242-NODE-242-length-30341-cov-33.832398_pt1 | contig 30341 bp, 17 predicted proteins | sample MGYA00511083_ERZ794936 | MGnify/ENA primary metagenome ERZ794936 (study PRJEB30137, sample SAMN04331409) | food metagenome | isolation source: Y2 must sample point D1 replicate A | place: Australia: South Australia | collected 2014 ... | reverse complement strand
AAACAAACAAAAAAAGCACAGATGCAGGAATCCATTGCCAATCATAGTAGCAGCCACTTGCTAGAGGATTTGCAAAACATTTTCACTTTAACGGGCGACAATTGTGGTGTATTACAAGAACCTTTTATCGAGAGTTTTTATGAGCCTGAGTCAGCTAAAATCACTAGCTCTTACATCAACTTTCTTAATACCACAACCGAGGGAATTGATAATGAGGAGCAGGTTGAAAAGACTTTAGCCGAGCACCCAAAAACGACGCTTTCCAAGCGGTTTGCAGAAGGCTATTATTTTAAGCAAGAACACTCATATTATGCACTATACCATGACATCACTATATCGTGTTTTTTGGGGGTGAATTCGTATACGCGAGGTTCCAAAGTTTACTGTTTGGTGGACAAGTTTTACAAGTTTGCTAGTGAACTGATACTAAGATCTTGCTACAAGATAGGTTCAGATTTGCATTTGAAACAATTTGAAAATTCAGAAAAAGATAAATTACAGACACCATATTTGGAAAGAATTGAAGAGCAGTTTGACAAAATATCCAGCTCCTACACCGTGCCTATCGAAAGCCAGTTCCACATATCTACTCAGGAGTTGTTGTTTTTTTCTTCCTTAGCTATAAAATCTAGTTTGGATAAAAGAGGGGATATGCTTCCTCACCCAGATATGGAAGTCATTGATGTCATACCGTTGGAAGCAACAAACACTGTGAGGGCGCCTAAGTTAGGTGCCATTCTTCCTAGCATTAGTAATGTGCCTGAACCAACATTGCCTTCAACCAGAATTTTGAACAATTTTGTTCATCCAAACTGGTACGTACTACCAACAACAGTTTGGGTGAGATATCTCGACCCGGAGTATAAAAGTTTGTTGCCAACCATCAATGATTTTGGAACAATGCTTGATTGCACACAAAGAAGTATATTTTGGTTTGAAAAAACCGGATATCTTGCCAAATACACGGCAAAGGAGGAACAAATTTTAGATACACTAAAAGCACAAAAGGAGCAGGATACCGATTTTAAATTGGAAGATGACGTTGTGCATGTGGATATCAGTCAACGGAAAGAAACGCAAGAGCAAATATCTGTACAACACTTGTTATCGTGGTCTCCAACACATTATTTTAACGATGAAGAATATGAAGCTCTTTGCTCTGGAGTTCCGGCCGTTCAAAAACTGATTTCTAAGTACATGATAAAACTGAAAAAAGTGCAAGAGTCCAGATTGAGAAATCGTATTTTGCAAGCTGATGTTTTGGAAAACAGGTTGTTTGAAAAAATTAAAAGGTTGTTGAAACATGTTTTATTGCATGCATCAAATATCAGCGATCTTGATGTTCCTCATGTTGATTTTATTCCTGTTTTGCAAGCTAATTACACCGGAAGCATTCCTATTGTAAGGAAACAAATAATTCAACAGCCAGTCAAGAAGACAAAGAAGTATAGAAAAAACTGATTTATATAATTTGTAAATGTTTTTGTTTGTTTTGTGCACAAGAAGCTATTTAGCCATATAAATATTATTTTTTTTTTTCCCAACGTTTCAATCTACAAATTTGTTTTTATAAAAATGAACTCAAACTAGATGATTTTTTGTTTAAAACTGGACATCGGCACCCAACATGAATGACACAACCAAGTAAAAGTTCAAGATGGAGATTGTGAACCAAATGAAAATACTGCTCCATTTCATAAACTTCCCGTTTGTATAGTACACCATTTTTTTACCCGAGTTCAATAAAGTACGTTCATCAGGAGCTCCTGTTTCTTCTTCTTGTTCTACAGCCATGTACTTGTTACAAGATGTAAAATAAATCAACGGGCCTGCAACAATTGGAAGAATCAAACTCAAGACAACCTGGCTCAAATTCAAAATGGAACTGATCCCCTTTTCCCCAAAGGCAATAGTGACAAAAACACAAGGCACAACAGCAATCAATCTAGTGATTAATTTTGTAAGCCATGGCGCCAAAGTCCAATCCAAAAACCCCATAGAAACAATTTCCGAAGTCATAGTCCCAATGAAAGTAGCAGATTGCCCAGAGAACAAAATTGACAAGGCAAAAATCAAACCTGCTGCTGGAGACAAGTACTCAGACAACATGTCGTAAATGGAAAGCAAGTCTGCATCTTCTGCATTTGGTTGACCATACAAGGTTGCTCCTGAAACAATCAAAATTGCAGAGTTGACAAAAGTGGCGATGAAAAACAAGGAAATGATCAACTCGATGTAGGAGAAAGTCAAAGTGCTTTTGATTGCAGCCAACGTTGGTTTAGCGGTGACTTTCCCGTTGTGTTTTAAATCGTATGCTTGTAATCTTGATTTCACTACACTGGACCCCAAAAACAAGGAGTGTGGCATGATGGTGGCCCCCATGATCCCAATTTGAAAGTAGATGAATTGGTGATCTTTGAACATTGATGGATGTGGAAGAAATCCTTCGTACAACTCTTTTTTGTTTGGAATTGAGATTTTGAAAAGTTCCAAAATAAAGCAAATAACTGTTAGCCCAACCAAAGAAGTGACAAACAATTCAAAAAATCTGACCCTTTTCATGGAGTATCCATCTGTTCTGTAGAAAACCAAAATCATCAAACAGTCTAAAACGGTTAAAAGAACACCAAGCAATAAGGGAATATTGAAAAGAATCTTCAAAGCAATGGCTGTCCCCACGATTTCCGCCAAATCAGTTGCAATGATCGCCAGTTGGGAAAAAGTGTATATCACATAGTTCAGTTTTTTCGGTAGATGTTGTTTACAATTTTCTGCCAAATCTTTTCCTGTAACGATCCCTAATTTGCAACACAAGACTTGCAATATCACGGCAAACACATTGGAAACCATGATTGCAAATAACAATTTGTATTTGTACAACGCAGCCGAACTCACAGCCTCGGAGTAGTTCCCGGGATCCATGAACGCAACGGACACCAAGATCCCCGGTCCTATAAACGACATGAATTTCTTCAAAGTTCGTTTGATTTCTTTGTAATTGGCCATATCGAATGAGGCTTGTTTGTTTGTTGATTTATTTGTTTGCTTTTTTGTTTGTTTTTTTGTTTGTTTTTTTGGGCTGGTATGAGTAGATGAGCCTTGTTTTCTTTTGGCTTTCTTAAATGATGCTGTGGTTGATGTTTTCCTTTTCAGATATACAGAAATATCTGAGTGATGTATTTTATATGAGAGTTTTTTTAAAGATCTGAAATTTTGATAGCTGTATGAATTTATTTATTTTTATTTCTTTGACTTTAAAAAAAGAGTTGAGTATCACACTCGTAAATCGAGATGAACTATTATAGATGTGTGGCAAGATTCCAAAATAAACTTTTTGTTCAAATAACACAGTGTATCTTTTAAAATACTTTACGCGTTACTTTTATACGTATCAAAACAGGGTCATCAAAATAAAATATGTTTTGTTTAACAATTAAGCGCTGGAATGAGAATCAAAGGACCCACTTTCCCAAATGGCAGAAAAAAACTGCTCTTAAGTAGCACATGCAGTATCTTGGAAGATAAACGATCAATCAAATAATGAAAAACAACCTTGTGAATAAACTAGGCTCGGTAGAATACAAACAAACAGGGGACCTCAAAGACTCATTTACAAAGCCTTTAGACAAACAGACAGACAGACAAACAGACAGACAAAAATACGACACAATACAAACACAATGCAAGTTTTTAAAAGATTGCACCCATAAAAACAAAAAACGACGCAAATGAAAAAAGAAAAAATTAAAATAACGTCAGATAAAAGTTGACCGGCTATGTCTGCCACTTTGCACGTGATACCCAAATTTTTGTTTTACTTTACTTTTTATTGTATTTTTTATTTATTTTCATGCAATCGTCGGGTAGCATATGTTTTTTCAGAGTTTGTCTTCTTTTTTTCGTGAACACATGAAATCTTGAATGAGTTTTTCTTTCCTCTTATACAATGTTATTCTTGTTAAGCAGAAATCTTTGCTTCCTGTTCAACAAAATGTTGTACATTTCCAATACTCTGGGACTATTGAATTGAATCAATTGGAAGATTACCCAAACAACCTATAAGAAGTTCCAGTAGTTTCCACACTACACCACGAAATTCAGCTTCACTTTAAGCAGTTTGTATAATACCCAAAGCTGAACGGAATCTGCATAATCATACATGAACTACAGTAATAATGTGTTTGACTCACCTGGTGGGGCCAAGTCTCCGTTTGGAAGCAGAAACTGGAATGACACTCCATTGAGAAAAAGAAAAGATATTGATGGATTTACGAGGCCACGAGGCTCGCTAAAGCACGAGTACACCCCGACGTTTGACTCATTTGGACCAACAACTCCGAATGCCAAGAATGAGGGTTTGTTTGCAAGTTCACCAAACTCCAAAACAACCAAACAAGGAAACAACGATGAACAGCATCATTCACCTTGTAAACAGAAAAAAAAGTACAACACACTTATATCTACAGATGTATTGAGTGTTGGGTCGCAAAGAGGTTTGGCGCTTTCCATTGGTGCGCTTATATGGCTATACAAGCTATACGATCTAATAGACATGAAAATCAATTTGCCCAAAAAAGATTATGAATTTTCCAGACTTTCCTTTATTGTCAAATTTTTCATTTTGGATTTCCTATATTTGTACTCTTTGCCCGTGTTCAAAATACCCAAGTTGAATTTCAAACCTTTTGTTACATATTTTTTCATTGTTTTATGGGTTGCAATTGATGTTTTGATATCGAGTAACAGCATTCTTCCCTTTTTGACTTTGTTGGTCTCCACTTATTCCAGTTTAAATCCTCAAAAAATGGCCATCTCGGGGAACACCGTCAATTACAAAAAAATCACAGACTCATCATCCCATTTCAAAGGGAAACACATCATCAAGATTTTACCAGAAAATACTGCTCTTTTCAATCCATTTCATGATAGTTATTGCTTTTCTGAGCAATACGGTGTCCACAACGTTCAAGTGCCAATTAGAGTCAATTCCACTATAGATATTGGGTTTTTGCAGTTTGAACACAGAGACTTGTATACAAACAAACCAAATTTGATCAATATTTCCACCTCAATTAAAAATGAAGCTCATTTGATTAAGAAAATTGTCAAACACGATGAAAGACTCAGATTTTTAAATCAAGACTCCATCAGCAACATTGAAAAGGCACAAAGTATCCAATACTACAATGTCACTTTATCTAAACCTGGTTACTACCAACTAGTCAAACTATTGGACAAAGACAATTTCCAATTGAAACTGTACAGATCAAACCTTGTTGTTCCTGAGTGTCCAAGGGCTTCTTTCAAACCAGTTGAAAAAAACTCTTTAGAAAAACCTTCAACAAATTTGTACTACGACAGATGTTTGGGAACAGAAGACAAAATTTCCATTACGGTAAATGGTGTGCCACCTCTTCAATTGCAGTACGGTAAGAGATCTGGTCAGAACTCTATCAAAGAGACGGTTATTGATGACACCAGCTTGCAACCACCAAATTTTCTAAATGGTGATTTTTCTCCTTTGATGGCGCAACATGCAGTTAACAAATTGAGTAAAAATGATATTAGTAATTTGAAATGGGCGCAAAACTACGATGTCGATATAGAATTGCAATCTGTGTCAAAGGATCAAGGGTTGCATGGCTACCACATTTACAAAATCATTGACGGCTTTGGGAACGTCATTCAAAGAGACATTTTGTTCAAGAATGATAAAAACAATTTAGATTACGAGTACTACATTCACGGCGAACCAAAAGCTTCATTATCAGAAAGAATCAATGCAAAATCACCAACCAAGAAATCTCTTGTAATCACTTTGGAAGATTTCGATGCACAAAAAAAGCTATACCAACATGATGGGCCCTTTGATGTGGAAATCTTGTACAAACGTGAGGGCTCTGATGATGTGGAAATTATTCATCAGTCTTTACAAAAAAATAAGCATTTGGAAATCATTGCCGAAAAATCCGGGGAGTATGTTCTAAACAGTGTCAACTCAAAGTTTTGTCCAGGTATAGTTCTTGGTGAGAACAGAGTTGTTGTTACGGAACCGGTTCCACCGCAAATGAAAATTGAAGCCACCTCGATTCAAGACCAGTGTGCCGGTCCTATTGGGTTGGATTTCAACTTGATATTCACGGGGGTTGCGCCTTTTGAATTTACAACAAAAATCCACAAAATCAATCCCATCACGGGCCAAAAAACTTTGTATGAATCTAAGAAAAGACGTTCCATGGGCACCAGACACCAGTTTTTGTTTAACCCGTCTCAAGTGGGTGATTATGAAATTGAGTTTGTTGACATTTCCAACACTGTTTTTAACACCCCAATAAAATTGCAACCTTTGTCCGAATACCTTTTCAAAACCTCCATGAAAGTTAAACCGGATGCAAAAATCACAAACAACAACTCAAACAACAACAGGTTTAACGGCAATTTTGTGGAAAAACTTTGTTTGAATGAATCAAGATCTGTTTCTGTGGACTTGCGTGGTGAACCACCATTTGAATTGAAATACGATATTACTGAAACAAACACAAACGAAAGAACTTTTTTTGTTGCAGAAAATGTTATGGAGAATCATCTGCAATTGGCCACACCAAATTTTGCAAAAGGAGGGAACTATGTTTTTTCTTTGGCATCTGTGAAAGATAGCACCGGTTGTTTGGTTCCATTGAGTGGAGAGGAAGTCTCTTACAATGTTCGTAGATTGGCCCCATCTGCTGAATTCAACTTCATTGATGAAGATCACCAACACGTTATAATCAAAGCCGGGAGCTCCACTACATTGCCGCTTAGATTGCTAGGTGATCCTCCATTCCAAATTGGGTACCAGCATGCCTCTCCAAACGATAAATTTGGAGCTGAAATCAAATATGCCACAATCACTTCAAAAGTTAGACCATCATTAACTTTGAAAGAACAAGGTACTTACAAGTTGGTTTCGATACAAGATAATGCATGTAAAGGTTTTGTTGGATCGCAAAATTCATTCCAAATTAGCTATTTGCCTCAACCAAAATTGAAAGTTTTGGACCACAATCATGGCAAGATCAACAAAATCAACGAGTTCAAATTTTTGAAAAACGATGTTTGTGAGAAAGTGGAACAAGTGATTGAGTTGCAAATTGATGGATTGGCACCTTTGAATGTTACTTATGATGTTATTATTCCTAATGGCCACGTCTTGAAAAACCAATACTTACAAGTCTTGACCAACTACGCCACAATTAAATTGCCAAATGAAAAAAGCGGGGAATACAAAATTGTAATTAAAAACGTGAACGATGCAAATTATCCTGACACGGTGAATATGAAGCCTATTGAAGTTATTCAAAATGTTTTCAAGAAACCAGATTTGAGAATTTTCAACAAAAACGGCGCAAAGAGTTTCAGAACTTGCTACTCCAACATCGACGAACCATCTGCATACTTGGAGAAAATCCAATTGCAGACTGTTACTGGAAACAAAGTTGGTTTGTACGCAGTTACCTTTAAATTATTCCACGAAACATCAGGGAAAACAGATTATTTTGTTTTGGAAACGTCTCCAAAAGGCCACGGAGAACATGGCAATGTCTTGGACATTGATTACAAACAGATTTACGGAAAATTGAAGATGGGTACGTATTCTTTGACAATCGACAAGATTGTTGACTCCGTTACTGGGTGTGTTGGGAAAGATTCGAGCTTATCTTCATTTTCAATCACAATCACAGATGTTCCGACAATCTCATTACTTGAGCCATCATTGGATTACTGTGTTGGTGACTACGTTGCGTACCAGTTAAACGGTCAACTTCCATTTGAAATCAAATATGCTTTTAATAAGAAAAAGTTGAAGACCACTGAGCACTCTTCACAGTTTATTAGATTGGCCAGTGAAGCGGGCGAGATATCGATCAATTCGATCCAAGATACCCAAGCAAAATGTTTGGTAAACTTCAATAAACCCGGTATGGAAAGACAGTTTAGAGACTTGTCACTGAATATTCATGGAAAGCCAACGGTGACTACTTCTAAAGGTGACGTTTTCGAGGAAGACATTCACGAAGGTGAGCAAGCTGAAATTATTTTTACTTTTGAAGGGGAAATGCCGTTCCAGTTGAAATATGTCAGAATGGAAAACGAGATAACTTCGTTTAAGGACATGAAAAATAACAACGTGGAGATCTTTACCGTGAGCGATATCTACAGCTATGAATACAGATTTGTTACTAGTCTCCAGGGTACATATGAGGCAATTGAAATCTCGGACAAGTACTGTACTGCTAGAAATGAGGAATTCTACAAGTAAAGCGGTAGAGTTTGCTGAATATATAACGAGATCAAAGAAAACCACTCATACGTATCTTTAATTCACTAATCTCATAAAACTTTTGTATACTAAAAAGAAAATCTAAAGGGTTTTTTGAATTTAATCTTAGCATTATTTTTTTTGGTCATGTAATGCTTGAAATGCTAGCACACACACCCCCCCCTTTCCACCCTACCACCTTCTTCAAGTGTACTTGCGCTTCTTTGTTTGCGCAATGCACCATCTTTCCTGTGCCGAGATGGCTTGGGTGGATGAAGATGCTAAAGACACTTTTTTCAAAACCATGTTCATCTTTTGTTTCTTTTCATCACCATTGTTGTTAAGTAGTTGCAACTCATTGAATTTGGTTTTCAAAAACCCTAGTATGTGGTAATTTAAATGATATGGAGAGGCACGTATGTGTTCCCATTGCAACTCTAATAAAAAAAAAAAATATTTTTTTGCACATCAATACTCATGTTTTTGCTATTTATATATCTTTTATCTTTACCAAAAATGATGTTTACTTCAAGGTGATTTGCTGATTCATTCCTTTGCATTTTAGGTGAGTTATTTTTCTCATTTACACATGCAATGTATTCATCCCGGCAAAGAAAAATGTGCATCTAGTTTTTACATAAACAAACTGCATAATTGTTTCCTAGTGTCAATGGTTTCCAACTTGTTCCATTCAAGGATGTTTGGCTTACCAGTAATGTGTACGAACCATACAAATGGCATCACCATTTTTGAATTTTTAATAACACTCTGAAAAGATTCCTTTAGAAGCTCATACAAACTTTCAGATCTAAGCAATGGCTTAGAATTTATTACAATGGTTTTAAAATCAAAAAAGTTGAGCTGGCAAATACCATAAACATTTTTTGAGAGACTCAAAACTGAGCTCAGTGCTTTTGAGCAAGTCATTGTAGTTTTTATGCAGTACGGCAAAAAATACATACAAACTTTTTGAGTAGAAAAGTCAGGATTTTTTTATAAACGAGAATGCTTGAGTTGCAAAAATGTTCCAGTGATTTCCGAACTGGTCTTGCTAAAAACTTTGATATTTTTGGAAGCCAATAAAACTGCTAATAGAAACTTGTTTCGTTCTTTGCACAAATCACCAAGATATTCTCTTTTAATGCCGCTTCCATTGTCCAACACTTTTATGAGGCTATGGCCAGCGGTTTCTTTAACAATCTCAACGGGGATGAGTTTGCCGTCAGCTTTCAGGCTATTTATAGTAAATTTCTTGATAATCAAAAAAAGGAGTATATCGTTCCAGTTTCTTATACTTTATGGTTGGGCAAGAGGCATTTACTTTGTTTGTTTTTTTATAAAGTTCTATTTTCAGCAGATTAATAAAACTTACCGCCAAACTGGAGTAAGCACTAAAAGCCGCTGTTTGGATTCTTGAGCAATGTTTGTTTTCGCAAAAAAAACTTACAACCATTGTATCACGTGAGTTTTGCGACTGGCTCAAGGCTTAGTGCTTAAAGTTACCAAACTGATTTTTCCGTTATTCGTTAACGCAATCAAAAACAGTCACGAGAAACCTTTGTAAAAATGCATATTTTTCCGTAACTGGATCTTAAAAGGGGGGAACTGTAAGAAGAAAGAAGGTGCATGCAAAAGACGTACCATTTTACTCGAGTCTTCTTAATTGCTTATCGAAATTTGGAAACCGTTATATAATTAGCTACTTTTTCAACCGTTCGATACACCTTTTAATCTTTTTTTTTTTTTTTTTGCATTTTCCAAAGTGTAGAACATGAGAAGAGCAACCCAAGCAATGTTAAGGCTACCCATAGAGGAATACAAGGCACAATCCCAGGGAAGACTGTTTAGCTGTCCTCCCAAGGTTGTTACATTTGATGCGTACAACACGCTATACTCAACAAAAATCCCGGTGTTGGAACATTACTGCTTAGTTGGAAAGAAATACGGAATCAAGGGTGACTTTGATGGAATGCTAAAAAGATTTCCCAAAATATACAAAGATTTGAACATCAAACACCCGAATTATGGTAAACATACAAATCTAACTCCCAACGAATGGTGGTCTACTTTGATAAGAGAATGTTTTGAACCGGTCAAAGTTCCCGACGCCATGGTCGAAGAGATTTTAGTCAGATTTGAAGGGTCGGACGCTTACAGCATTTATCCTGATTTGGTCCCGCTTCTAGAGAAGTTACAAAGTTTAGGATGCATTGTGGCAATTGTTTCAAACACTGATCCGATCATGTTCACATTGATGAAGAACTTAGGATTGGACAAATTCTTTAAACAAAACATATTTTTGAGTTATGATATGGAAGTGAAGAAACCTAACCCCTTGTTTTTCAAAAAAGTTTTAGCCAAACTGGTGAATACTAACCCAGAACTACTTGACGGCATTACTATGGATCAATTGGAAAACCAGTACTGCTATCATGTTGGGGACGAAATGGAAAACGACATGTTAGGTGCCTTTTCAGCAAATTGGAATGGTGTTTTGATTGACAGAGCCAACAAATACGGGTTCTTTTCAAACGAAGGGAAACAGGAAGAACTAGATGAGGCCAAATTGGCAACAAACAAAATTGACAACAACTCAAAAGATACATGGGCAGTTTCCAGTGCGATTAACGACGTGATTGTTCCAAATGCCGAGCGTCAACTGGTTATTCCAAACTTCAGAGTGCTAGAAACATTGTTAAACACTAAAACAAATTAGTAATGATATAATGTGTGTAATTTTTTTAGTATTCGTATGACTGCTTATGACATTTCATTTTTAGTATTTCTTCAGCAAGAAAAAAAAACAAAAAAAAGCATACGTAGACTTTGCAAAGTCTAAAAAAAATTAATTCTGGACGAGACCGGATTCGAACCGATGACCTCTTGCTTGCAAAGCAAGCGCGCTACCAACTGCGCCACACGCCCAATTATTAAAACTTAACAATTAAGAAACTAACAAGTCCGCACAAATGGCTCTCGTTTTATGTGTGTTTTCAAGGGCAGGAAAGAGATGCTTTGTTTAGATAACTTTCATCGGGTACAAAACGTCACGTTGGAAATATAGTAGCTGTTGCCACATACAAACAAAATAAAATCCAAACCACAAACCAAACTTATAAACAAGGTCAACATCAAGGCCAAAAAAGGGTTTCTCATACACTTTTCATATGAATGAAAAGAAAATCCAACGAGTTTTTTACAAATGTGCGGCCGCACTTGTCGTGTTGTTTTTCATTGGGTTTCTTATCGTTTTACCGTTAGATGTCATTGCTCAATGTTCCAAAGACTCTGTTTTTAACACCTTTATTGCTGTTGGGGGCATAGTGTTGCTTGGAGTTTTTGGTTTGTTTTTCATTTTGGGAAGAGTTTTAATTCACAGAAAGCATCTTCAAAACATACCAAAGGCTTATATCCCACTTTTGCAAACAGATATCCCCAACAAAAATGTTTGGACGCTAATCTGGGGAGATTTGAAGCTAACAAACCAGTTGTCCGCGTTTTTCATGAAGCCCGATAGGGCCATTATACACGACGGGCTATCTCCGCCTGAGTATGTTTACAAAGAACACACTCGTTTGGTCAAAAGTGGCAGAGACTCTGATATTTTTGCAGACAAAGTAACATTAGACAGTGACACGACAGGAAGCAGCATAAAGTCTCAAACAGATAACTCTTTAGTGTTTGACGATTTGCCACCATCCACAAACTATGAAGCAGTTTTGAAAGTTTTGTTTGATAAACTTAAATACGAGGGCACACTTTCCAACTCATTTAACATCAAAAACGAAGATTTTTTGGGCATCACCTTTGAAGAGTACATAAATAAAATCAAAAAACGGGTCCAGCAATATAATTTTAGGTATACGGGTACATTTTCTCCTGCAGTTTCTCGAGAATCTTTTTTGTATGCGAAACACGAAGAAGCTTCAGACGCTTTTTTGAGAAATGATATGAGTTTTGACTTTGATGAATACCTTGTCTTATATCACAAGCTACGATTCAGCGGGAAACCAATTAGTTGCAAAGACTTTAAAAATTTTTTAGACCTGACGTTGAGACTGTTCAAAATCTATGCAGTCAAATTTACTTCAGCGGACCAAGATTCAAGACTAGAAGACCCCAGCGAGTCTACATCATCAAATGGTGAAAGCAACATTTTTAGAACAGATACCGGCTCCTCTATTGCTTCTGAAAGTGATGGTTCGGTCCACTCCCTGTCGTCTTCGAGAAATTCTGGAGAAACTTCAGGAACTCATATCCAGCCCATTCAGCAAAGAAGTGCGATTCATGGATACTATCCATCTTCAATGCCAAGAACAGCAAACATGTCACCATTATATTCCACCAATACCGGTTACAGTTTTGAATCTGTGAGAAAAAGATTTTAGTATTTTAGGTTTAGGCCTGTAATATGTTTTCGATACATTGCATCTCTTTCTTTTATGAGTATATAATATGCATGAAGGAACGCAAACCAAATTCCGACCATCAGCGGGTTTTTTTCCGACCCTCACTTCTTTGAAAAAGAATGTTAATTTACATAAAAAGTTTTGCACTATAAGGGGTCTTATAATTGACTCGCCTCATCTACGTATTTTAATAATTGGTTTCTAATTGGATCGTAAGGAATGGTTGTTTCATTGATGCTTTCCTTGAAAAAAGCAGCAAGCAATGAGTATTTTTTACCATATTTTCTAATAATGCTCTTGATCAAAGAAACAGAGCTTTCCATTTTCCATACAAGGTCATATTTTGCCAAGTCTTCGGCAGAAATGTCAGGTTTTGGTGTTTCAGGATCTTCAAAATCGTAATAATCAAAGTTTGGAATGGAAGGTAAAGACTCAGATGCAGATAGGTTAAGCTTTGAGATTGAGTCGTTTGCCAGCAAGCTGATTTTTTCAAAGACATACTGATACAAACTCAGATCAGTTTCAGTTTCCTCGTTTTGCAACAAGTCCAATAAACTCTCAATGAATGTAGAGTCGACCAATCCAATACTTTGATTTGTTTCATATTCGTTGAAAAGAAAATCCACCAAACTGTTTTTAGCAGAAATCAAATTGTTTTTGAAAAAATAGCTAACAATGGTCAACCCTGTTTTGGAATCAAAATTCCAATATCTCATGATTGCTTCGATCACCCATTTGTCTTTTTCCTGAGCATTTGGAACAACCCCAAAGACTTCGGCCAAATCCTCTTTAAAATCCCTAACACAGTTGCTTGCGTGAGAGATCGATCTGCTACCAGCGTGAATGACAGCCTGGGTTAGCAAAGTTACAATCAACTTGTCAACATTCGAAATGTATTGTCCGTATTCACTTTCCAACTTTCCAATGATGCCATGCAACTCTTGAATAGTTCTTTCTTTTTTACGGAAATAGTTTACAACAGATTGTGTTTCTTTACTGAAAGGAAGTTTCTCATTTAACAAAACAAAGACTGCAGATTGCGACTCGAATAACTGATCATCGATCTCCACATCTTTTAAAAAGGTTTCATAGTAATTTTTCAATTCTGCTTTTGAAACCAAAGAGCAATTTGTGTACTGCAAAAACTCGTCATTCAAGGAATCTGAAATTTCTTGAGGAGAGGAAGTTAATCTCAACTCTTTTTTGATCAAATTCTTGATAAAGTTAATCTTTGGATTGTAAAAAGTCTTTTTATTACCATAAAGTTGTGAGTCCAACTCCCATTCGTTCCATTTCCAAGAAAAGTTGAAGTTGTTCATTTGGAAAGAAAACCAGTCAAGAAATCTGATTCTTAGTTCAGAATCTAACACATTCAAATGACTGTAATAAAATCTGAAAGCCCGACCAAAAACAGGCGCAATAGATCTGGCGGACGCAGTACAAATACTGACCAATAAAGTGTAGTAGTACATGTAAAAAAAATCAGCGTGGGAAGGAAGCTTGAACACCAAAGACAAAATAGTCTCTACAGCCAAATCTTCTAGCTTTAATGTGCTGGCATTAGGATCGTTTTCCTTAAGATCAATCAACTGAGAGATTGACAAGCCTTTTGGAGCAAAAAAACCTTGCTTGAAGTACATGTTGATCAGTACAACCTGCTCAGAAACAGTATCCTTGTTGAACTCCAAACTTTGGATCACGTCAACCAAGATATCATGGAACAGCAACCCAGCAAAACTTGTTCTTTCTGGAACAGTGTCAAATTCGCCAATTGCATTTGTTTGATAAAGCTCAAAAGTGTATCTTGGATACTTCCACAAACCATCCACTGAGCCACTTGCTTTTTCATCTGACAGTTGAATATTTTTTTGCAAGCTATCAATTGTAGGAAAAATCAACGGATCATTAAACCCTTGAGATTGTTCCGTGTTTGTGTCTTTCAAAAAAGTCAAAAGATGGGAATAGTCTGGGTACAAATCCTTGATGCCTGCTAAGTCGTTTGCCAAAACACCTTGAACAGCTTTCATGATAACTTGGGCAATGTTAACTTTCTCATAAACCTGGTTTCCGTTATTAAACTCATTGTTCAAATCAAGTGGTTCAGTAACTTGGACCTTGAAACTTTGCTCAACTGTGCTCAAAATATTTTGCACTTTGGAATAAAGGGTACTGGAAGAAACGGGATTGAACAAAAATAATTGCGGAACAGCAAGTAAAGTGTTGAAATAAATAAGTTCAGCCAATGGAACCCTTTTTTCAGAGCCGGTATTGTTAAGCTGGGTGGCCAGATCGAAAAACCCAGTGTAAAGACTCAAAATATCGTCCTCTGAGATAATTGGTGTTAGTAGAGAAAAAAATCTCAAACCAAGTTTGGCTTTGTTCCAAAACCCTGTGTATTCAGAAGGCTGAGCCACTTCTGTGTCATTGGAAACGGTTTTGTTGATTGAATCTTGAAATTGTTGATGTAAAAAATTCACAAGGGTCTTACCGACAGCTGCATCAAGAGAGTAAACTTTCATCAACAAAATGGCAATTGTTGGCTGTTTGTGTGGTTGCTCTGTAATGATTGCCCACAAAACTAATTTCAAGTTACTTCTGAAGTACTCTTCAACTTCAAAATTTTGTACAATCCCTTCAGAAATCAAATCAATGTCCTCATCCAAAATTTCCGGTTTTTCCCCAATGGTACAAATATCAGGTAACATTTGTTTAGCCAACATGACACCAGGAGGTAGTCTTGCTCTTTTGAAAGTACGAGGTCTTCTAAACTCTCTCTGGTACTCGTTAGTCTGTTCATGATCATCTTCGTAATCTAAATAAATTTTGAGGGAAACCCAAAACCGTGTATTTTAGCAACTTAGTTTCAATTGAATGTCGAGACATTGAAAAAGAAAATAAGGTGAACTACTAGTTGTTTAAAAAAAGGTTTGTGAATTAAAAATTGTTAGTATTATGAGTTTCTTGGAAACAACTTAAACGCAATCGTCAGCTGAACAAATATTCAATGGTTGTAAAGAAGCATTTGGAACAAATATAAATTAATGTGCGCGTTCGTAAACAAATCATAAATGTCTCGCGGAAACAAGTGTCTTCATCAATGATGAGGATGCTCCGCGCAAGCCTGAAAACTTTACACTTTTTGTATCCGAAATAATTGACATGTAATTCGAGATGTAAGCTGTTTGCGTATTTTCGTTTGTTCAGCAACAACCCATAGTTTACAACTTGCTCGCATTGTATTTGTAGTTTGTTCTCAATGTACGTTTAGCTTGTTGGCAGTTTTGCTTGTTGGCAGTTTTGCTTGTTGGCAGTTTTGCTTGTTGGCAGTTTTGCTTGTTGGCAGTTTTGCTACCAGGTTACGCGATGTACATACCACGAGATCTTTTTTGACCTATCATCTTTTGTTGTCCGTAATGTGAGGTCGGTGCAGTGATTTGCGTGATTTGCTTCTTGGATCTTGAGAGCAAGATAGGTGGAAGTATATATTTCAATGCTAAGAGCTTGATAAATGAAAATAATTACAGAACCTTTGGATTCATTCCATCACTGACTGAATCTTTTTTTTTTTTTTCCGGTGTTGAACAAACTAAACAAAGAAGTTTTTTTAAAAATGTTGTTTGTAGAAATTACACACACGGTCACGGCTAGCGTCGCGTCGTTATTCAAGCTAAAAAAAAAAAAAAAAAAAAAACACTTACAGTCACGTGCCTACATATTCAGTGACAGTTTGTAATCATAGGTTCCATCTATATTCTATGGGGTGTCCTCAAGCTGTCTTACAACCAAAGTCCAATGGACCCCAAGACACACTTTAAACACTGAACGTTCAACATCAAATTTTTTGTCAAATCAAAAAACATATACAAATGTTGTTCTTGCTACAAAAAAAGAACAAACATCAACCGTCATTATAAACCTTTTAAGTGTTGAATTTCATCGTCCTTCTCTTTCAAAGCGCGTTTCAACATCTCAATTTCTTGAGTAAGCTGTAGAGCACTAGGCTGAACACCTTTTTCAAACAATAGCACTTGTTCTTCGGCAATAAATCTTTTCAAGCGTTCTTCGTTGACTTCTTGGATTAGTGACACAATACGAGATGATTTCTTCCTCATTTCTTTCTGCATTTCATTGAAGTAGTTTGATTGGTCAATAGTATTGTTGTTTGAAACATTTCCTGTACCACCATATCTCCCTTTGGTGGACGCATCATTTAAAAACAGTTTGCTTTTGGTTTCTAACTCAATTTCGCGCGCAAAAGACTCTGTCAGTTCTTTGCTCACAATAGCCAACTCTTCAACTAATCTTTTGTTTTCATTCAACAAGTTCAATTGCTCGGGGTCAATGAAAAAACTTTTGAATCCATTGTGTGTGTCGTTTACTGTGATCAAAGCAGGCGCCATTTGTTTAGCAGTTTCTTTCGAAACAAAAGAAGGAGCGTACAAAACTTTTTCGTCCTTATTCGAAGTCGATGTTTTGGATAGCGGAGCAGCGAAAGGATTATCCCTTGACCGGGGTGGTGAGTTCTCCTGGGTTTGTGGCAAGACACTTTTTTCCTTTTTTGCTCCAAGACTTTTGTTGCTATTGAAAGTTGGTTCTTCATCAAAGGAATCAGAATCTTTAGGAGTTGTGTTCTCTTGGAAAGAATGAATGCTCACGGGCTTGTCAAAAGAGCCAGTGACATTTCTTTTGTTGGTTTTTTCCATTGAAGGAGTTGAAAATAAAGAGTGAAACGATTTTGTTTCCTCATTACCGTTTTGTTTATCCTCCACGGGTTGTGAAGAAACAGTGAAAGGTTGGTTCCATAACTCAGTACTCAAATTTTCTTTATTATTTCCACAAGTATTCAGTGGAGGTGAAGCACTGACAGGTCTAAATTTAAAACTTTCTTTTTGCGCCAAGCGCAAATTGTCCTCATTTTCAGGTAGCTCTGAGCTTTTTTTAGCAAAATCAAAATCCTGTTGTTCATTTTCCCTTTGGTGTAAAGTCCTTTGATCCAAATTCGAGGAAAATGAGCTTGGAGTATTTCCTGCGTCCAACTTGTTTGAGAAAGAATCAATTTCTGTGTCCTGTTGAGAATTGCCTTTTTTGTTGCTGGAAAATTTCCTAAAAAAATTTTTTGCTTTCTTTAGAGAAGCTTTACTATTACTGGTTGCACTAGATTTGGTGCTAGCAGTCACCGAGTTCACAGAGGTGGTTCGCATGTGTTGAGGTTTCGAAGAAATTGACGTTTCATTTTTATCAGAAGGTTCTGCTTTTCTTGAGGAAAAGCTTGAATCTTCCCCTTGGAAAGTCTGTGTCAAACCGTCTTGAGACTGGTACCTTGATGGTCTTTCTACAATATGATTTTGACCGTATGATAAGTTCTCTTTGCTGTGGAAACCCCCGTCAACAATAAATTGATCTCCGTGTTGGCTTGCCGGCTCAGTTTTCATTTGACCATCCAGCCGCAGTCTTGAAGAGTTCGAAACCTGTTCCGGTAACTGATTAGCTGTGTAGTACAGGTTCATATCAGTAGTGTTGTTAGCCATTGCGTACATTGATTTTTCACCAGTAGAAGGTTTGGTTGGGGATGCACTGCTCTCATTGGTGAAAACAGAAAATGCTTTTGACTGTGAATGCTTGTGTTTCACTGGACCATTGCTTCTTATGTCACGTTCATATGCCTGATTATCCTTACCTGTGTCATTCGCGTCAATGCCAGAGTTATCCAATCCCGACATCAACAGACTTGCAGGTCTTAAATTAGCAGATAAAGATTTTTGGTGACCCACTGGGGTGTTAGGAATAGATGGCTTTGCATATTTCTCTTCTGCGCTTAACGGAACTTTCAATTCCATTGGCTGGTTTTCCACATTTTCACTCCCGCTCGTTGCTGGATAGTCTGGTGAAGTAAATTTGTTTAGCATGATAGAGCTGGATGATTTGCGTAAGAAGTTGGTTTGTCTTAGAGGTGAGCTGTTAACCGTCTGGTTATTGCTGGTAGGCTTATGTGCTTGCTCTGCAAAACCTGAAGATTTATTGGTCTGGGGTGCTTGCCCTGCAGAGCCAGCTGGTCTATTAGTTTGAGGTGTTGGGTTTTGATTCGCAGCAAACTGCTTCGTTGGCAATGGCCTGTTAACAAATGAATTGTTTGTCATTGGGTTAGGTCTGCTTTGCATTGACATGGCCCGAGGACCGGTCATATTACCTGGCTGCTGTGGAGGACCCATTTTTTGTTGCTGAGCACCTAGTGCTGGTGGAGTTTGTGCACTATTTCCTAAACCAAATTGTGAGGACGACTGGTTGATAGGGGGTCTCGTTTGCATAGTCATTGCTCGTGGAGGACCGTTCTGCATAGTTCCCGGATTAGATCTTATTTGAGGATTCATAGGATTAACCCCATTCATCATTGAGTTAGATCTCGAGTAAGCTCCAGAGGGTGGAGGCTGTGGAGGCGTGCCTGCATTCCTAAATTGCGGGGAAGCTGCATTGAATTGTTGAAAAGCTGTCCCGGGAGGACCGTTTTGCATGGACATTGCTCTTGGTGGCATTTGCTGCATGGACATGGCCCTTGGGATGTTTGACCCAAACCCCATAGGAGACTGTTGTTGTTGTTGTTGTTGTTGTTGTTGCTGAAATTTCCCAAAATTGCTCATAGCAAGCTTTTTCTGGGTATTCAACATCTTTCTGTATTCAACATTGTTCAATTTTGAAGCATCAGCGTTAACATCAGACATAATTGTCGGAATGATAGGAGCAGTGTCTGCGGTAGCATTTTTGTTCCCATAAGAAGGACCCCCGCTGTTTCTAAAGCCAGATATATCATTGAATGAGACCAGTTGACTTTCTCCTGGACCAAGTTCAACGTCTTCGTCCTTGTCGTCATTGAAATCATCTCTTCCACGGGAAGACCCCTTTTTTTTGAAAATATTACCAAAGGTGGCTTTTGCTTTGTGACTCGCAGCGGCGGCCATTGGCGATTCCCTATAATGTGGCATAGTGTTTCCTCTCATTTGGTTTGAAGTTCTTTGTTGGGTCATAGGTTGTTGGCCCTGGTAGTAATTTTGTTGGGATGTCATAGACATAGCTGGTTTTGGCTGATAATAGGTTGGTTGTTGTTGTTGTTGTGGTGGTGGTGGCATGCGCATTTGTGATCCTTGATGTGCAGGATATGAAGGATATTGCTGTTGCGTTTGAAAAGACGTTTGAGCTTGTTGATCGGTTGCAGTTGGCTGGTTCTCAACCATAGCCATCTGTTCCTCTATTGTAACGGTAGATTGTTGGTATAGCGGATCAGCGGTCAGACCTGAAACATTGTTTCTAAAGTTTCTACCTTTTACGGCTCCCATTCCAGCGTCCATTTTGAGTCAAGAGTTGCTGTTTGTTTGGTTTTGTTTTGTTTGGTTTTGAATAATCAAATTACTTATAAAGTTAATGCTTTTATACTGATATTGATAGGCCGAACCATGAAACTGTTCACAATTCTTCTGAACAAAAAACCTTGCTTTTGAAGCGAAACGGGGAAAAAAAAGAAAAATGTAGGCTTGGTTTTCACGCACACATGGTGATTGGCAGTTGAACCCAAAATTACAAAGTGGGAACTTCCAAAAAAAGACATTTTGCAATTAAGCGTCCTATCATGTGATCAACCCGTTTAGTGCCACTATTGAGCATTTATAGAAGTCATCCAACTCAGTAAAAAGGAAAAGTTTTCAAGAAACACAAAAATACAACAACATTTCACCATGAACAAAACATTGCAAAAACCATTAGTTAATTACACAGCTTTCCCAAAAAACCGTAAATAAATGTACATAAATCTCTTGGTTCAATGTACATTGAGCATGTTAAACACAATCTACACAGATTCGCGTCTTTCGCTAGAAGAGGACAGTAGTGAGTCTGTTTCTGAAGAACTATCATGTAACGGATTCTGTGGTGTAAATGAGCTTGTGTTGTCTTTTATCACATCAAAACGCTCAGGATCCTCTACAATTTTCAAAAAATATGTTAGCACGAAACCGCATGTTTGGAAAGTCAGTGGAATTACCAAAAACAACGTGGGCCAGTAACTCTTGGTTTTGTCGTATACTTGAAGAAATATAGGCGGTGTTATCAAAACATTCAAGTGTGAGAGAAGCGACACACCCGCAAGCATTTCACCAGTTTTGTTTGGTGCTGCGTACTTCAACAAACTGTTTTGGATTGTTGGTACAGCAAACGATACCAATCCAAAAAAAAATGTGCATCCATATAGACCCTGAGTTGAAATGAACAAAAGTGGGCAAACCACGGAAAACATCAACCCTACTGATAAAACCCGCATATTCAATATGTCCAATTTATCAACTGAAAAAGTCAAAATCTTAAATCCTCTCTTTTGGATCAAGTAGGGATAAAGATAGATGGGGACTAAAAGTAATGTGATAGTGCTGATCACACTGGAATAGCTGAAAAAGTAACTCAAATCAACAGACGTCCATTGCAAGTCAATAAGTGCGTACGGAGTCAATGCCACCCCAGCACCATCATAGCTTGCAAGGTAAAAAACTTGGCTAGCCACCAAGATCAGCGCGTTGACTCTTGGAATCAATGACCCAGTAGAAGTTTTAGGTAAATAAAGTGCTTTTAAAGGCCTCACAACATCAACCACAACATGCAAACGGCACGTATGATATATAGCCCGAAATACTTTTGAAAACAAATTTCCTCTACTGCTACTATCTGAAGATCTTATATCTTCGAAGCATTTCTCTCTCAGCATTTTATACTTTTCAATAGTTTTTTGATTCTCAGTCATCGACTCCTGTCTTGCTTCTGTGCTTAAAGATTCTGATAAAAACAACCATGTACCAATTAATGTCAACACGTATAATACCATGCTAAACAATAATGTGGTATAGTTGCTCGTTTTGTTGACTATAAACGCAGTTAGCAACGGGACAACTGTGCTCAACCCACAAATGACGCACTGATATGTGGAGAAAAAAAGTAGCCTTTCATTGGATGGAACAATGTCACTTATGTAACTGTTTGTCAGTGCATTTAAAACCACAACACCACCATCCAATGTAGAAACCGATAGCAACAACAAAAACGAATATATGTTGTACTGATAGCGGTCAGAAAATATGAAAAGATTGATCAAACCTGCCATAACGGAGAGTACAGCAGAAAGAACAAAGGCAAAAAAACGTCCTTTTCGATCACTGAGGCTTCCAAAATATGAGCTGGTGATGATCCCCGTGACTGACTGGAATGCGGAAACAAAACTTTGGACGCGTAGATATTCAGACTGGCCAAAATTTGAGTCTTCAAACGACCCAACTACTTTACGCATTTTCAAGTCAGATAATGCAGTAACGCAAATAAAAGACGCAACAAACTTAAGTGCACTTAAGCACACGAGCAAATAAAAATTTGGCTTTAAATTGAACTTAAAGTGTTTGAAATCAAAAAATGAAGCACACTCATAAGATCTATCACCATGGTTGCTATCCTTAATTAATTCCCCGTCAACTGAGTAAGTGGCTTGATTCGCGGTATCCCTCGAAATATTTCCTAAAACACTGTTCTTAGATAGAAGTTCCTCAAACGTACTTTCTAAAATGAAATTTTCGTTTTCTGCAGCAACGAGAGGATCATTGTAAGGAGAACTTTTACTAGTAGACTTGTTTTGGGACACGGACATCGGGCAATGGTCAAAGTCTGCGCTGTATGGTTTATCTTTTTTGTACTTCAACAGTTGAACCCAAAGTTTCTTGGTTTGGTGTTTGTTCTGATTGAGGAGGAGATGTGGAAAATGCGGGACGTTCTTTCGATTATCGAATCAAATCTTTGCAAGAAAAATAAGTTGTTTTGTGCTATTAATCTGCTCAAACCTGATCCGTTCTTTCGTTAAAATATAGTGTATTTCACTAGGTGATGATCGTTAATACAATTTTTGAAAATATATATCCATTTACCTTTTCATCGGAGTTCGTAAAAGTGGAGGCTCTTTGGTGATTGTATTTTGTTGCTCTTGCACTTTCTTTGTTGGAGCTTTCTTGGATTATGCAAGGCGTGAATAGCAAAACCCGCGTTTCAAATGAAAAAAAAAAATAAAAAAAATGTATGCATTTTACAAGTCAAACCAAATCATGCAGGAATTAAAAAAAAAAAAAAACCAGAAAACAATATCAATGAGGAACATATTACGAAATAGTGGTTTCTTGGCAAGATTGGGACAAGGCGTGAATGCAAATTCATGCAGTATAAAAACGTAAGTTTTTGTTTTTAGATTGATGATGAATGTTTAGCGTTTAATATTCTTGACAAAAAAAAAAGTATTGTTCAAGCACCTGATATGTAGAGAAGCTGAATTAAAAAAAGTTTATACAGAAGGTGGAACGTTAAATGCTGAAAAGTTTTGAGCTTTCAATTTGTCAAGCGAACTGTTTTTGCTTGAAGGAGTATTTGAATTGACAAAAGAGTTTCGCAAAGACTTGTACGAGTTGCGAATGTTGTCTTTCCCGGTAAAGTGGCTTTTTTTAAACAATGGTGTGGTTTCAATAGGTATGCTATTTGATTGCAAATTTGACTTGCCATTTTTTAAATTATTTGCTATATCAAATGACGTATTTGGCTTTGTGTTAACACTATAGTTGTTAATGTGCTCATCAAAGTTGTTAAAACTTGCTTCAGACTGTCTTCTCAACATGTCGTGGTCTTTAACTATTTTCACAAATTGTAGCAGTACTAGCGATAATGCACTCAAAATTATTGGGATGTACAAAAACAATGTTGGAAACGTTTTTGCGGTTGCCGCGTACACTTGCAAGTACAAAGGCGGGGCTATTAGTGACATCAAATGTCTCAGTACTGCCATTGCTGCAAAAACCTGCCCTATAGACTTTTTTGATGCATATTTGATCACTCCGTTTTGCACTGTTGGTAAAGCAAAAGCACTCAAACTGATGAAAAGTGAGTTTAAGTAAGACCCAATGTCGTTTGTTTCGTAAACTATCATAGACGCAAAAGCAGTAATAACAAAAATCAAAAATAGGTATAAATGAATCATGTCAATCCTGTCAATGGAATCTGGCAAGGCAACGTAGTTTCTGCGCTTCAAAAAAGATATCAGCTGAGGAACAGCCAATAACAAAACCAATGCGCGACCTACCCCGCTGATACTGTAGTAATACCCTATCTCTACACTAGACCAGCTGTATTTGAACATGGAATAGGTCACAATAGCTTGCACCGAGCCTTCAACAGAGCCCCCAACAAACATTTCGATGATCACTAAGATTAATACATTGATCCTAGGTACCAATGACCCCAATGCCGTTTTAGGGACCCACAGAGTTTTCAAAGGCTTAAAAAGATCTATCAACGTGTCCATTTTCAACAAATGGTAAACTTTGCTCCATTTTGAGGACTCTTTTGAGAAAATTGCTTGTTCTTTGCGTAGATTTTTACGAAGAACCTCGTTGTGATACTGTGACTGTGACTCTCTTCTTTCATTGACTGTTCTTGATTCTGATAAAAAAAATTCAACACCCAAGGTATAGCTGACATTGAGAAACAATGCTACATACAAAGTATTAAAACTATTCCCCTTGAATATTTTCACCAAAAACGATCCAACCAATGGACCAATCCCAATGGTTGCATACATGATACTCATAAAGAAAGAAATGCAAACCATCCGATTATCTTCAGAAACAATATCACTAACGTATGAATTCCCAACTGCAACCATGGACATCTGGCCCGCGTTCAGTGCTTCAATGCAGTAGAAAAACACAAAGGAATAAAACTCGTATGTAGTGGAGTCTTTGTAAATGTACAAGTTAGCCAAAGAACCCAAAATTGTCAAAAGCCCACAAATTTGTAGTACAAAAACTCTTCCGTGGTTATCACTCAAATGGCCATATTTGGAACATAAACTTATTCCAAGCAGTCCTTGAATAACGGAAGTGACTGATTGAAATTTTGCAAATTCTTTTTGGGATTGTCTTTCATTGTCTTCGTAATACTTTTGAATTTTGGCAAGCGTTAAATCAGTAATAACACCAAGCACCAAGTTTTCGGCTAGCACTTTTACTGACATCAAAGAACATAAAATATAGATGCTCGGTGCAGGTTTGTGCAAAGTAGGTTTCCACCGACTCAACCCTGTTTGAGGAGAGTCAGATTGCTTGTGTCTGTTGTTTTCATTGCTTGTTCTTTGGTTTCCATCTGCATTGTCACCATCGTCATCATCTGTAAACAGAGCATTGGTTTCTTGATCCACGTCGGATTCCTCGTCGCAGACCACAGGTCTGGATAGTATTGTGGATAATGTCTGCTCCAAAACGTACTCTGGATTCGCACTCAGCTCTTCGTCAGTAAGCTGAACTGCAGGTCCCAACGCGTTGTCCTGAGTTTTTGAAGTGGTGTTTGAATTTAATTCTTCGCTGGTCATACCTTGAGTCGGCTGGGCTATATCGCTTTCTGCTAAGTTATTTGTTTTTGGAAAGTTTTCTTTTTCCCCAATAATTGATGGGTGATCAGGAGAATCTTCGGAAGACTGGAATCAAACTCATATTTGCTTGACATCCATCAGTTGAAGAAGGTCGATTCGGACCAACAATTGGTTGTCCATGTAATTCGAAATATTAAACTTTTAAATTTTTCAATGTTTCCCAAATAAAAGCATTAAATCGTTCCCTTTGTCTTTAAGAGAATTCCAAAGGACTTATCGTTTGATTAGGGAAAGTTTCTTATGATAGTCTAATACGCGTCACATAAACACAGTGAGCTTATCAGCTTATAACCTTATTAGAATGTTCCGTTAGTGGAAACTTGCCCTTGACAGAGTAAAAGCAACACCTTAATCGTTTTATCGAGTCTATTCGCTTGATGGTTGATTTTAAGCGCTTCTACTCTTATTTCAAGCAGTCTTTTTTAGGAAAATGGATGTTTTGTTATCTCTAGGATCTGCAATAGAATAATGGCATTGATCTAGAATTCCCATGCTGCGACTATTAAACACCAAGAAAGAAAAAAAAAAAAAAAAAAAAAGTGTATCCTAATACGCAGCATCAAGACTCGAAAGTTTGTGTTGAAGCGCCGTAGGAAACGAAAAAGATAATAAAAAAATAATATCACAAAGCATGACGTGTTTGCGTCGCTTTTTTGCTATGCAGACGTTCATGCGTCGAGAAATGGAAAACTCATCATAAAATGATTTCAAACCGATGTAAAAATCGAGTGAACAAGTACTGACAAAAGTCAAAATGGCTAAAGGGGGTTACATCTATAAATTGTATTGATGCTACTATTAATTTAATCGTCTTTTTATAGCAAGCAGGAGACTCAAAAAAAAAAACAGGTGACATTCAATCTTGCTTGCTGTCTTTGGATGATCCGTTTCTGGACGGAGTGGTATCCTTTTCTGGAATGGTTGTCATGTCCTCACCAAATAGCTCTTCGTTGGACTTTAATTTGACACTTTGTAATTCACTGGTAAACCAAATGATGGTGACCCAAAGGGCAATGGCAATAAGCAAAAGCATTATGAAATGTATGTTTTGGGCTTTTGTAACGTATATCAACCATCCCAACACGGAGAACAAGGCGATGAATGATAGGTGCGTGGCCAAAATCAAAGTCGGTGTCGTTCCCGGTTGAAAAATACTATCCCATAGGTCTACTACAAAATTCCCCATTGTTATTTTTAGTTTGTGTTGGTTGCTTGTGTGCCGATGTTGCCTTCTCTTTACCACATTGTTATTGCCTCTCTTGAAGATAAGTTTGTCTAAAGGGTCTGGCTGCCTTTTTTTTCTCCATTTTTGCAAAATATCTCGGTACCGAGGTAGTTTGTTTTTTTTTTCTTTAATAAAGGTGATTACATTTTTGGACGTTTTTAAGATTGTGTCCGAGATGAGTCTCCCGAGGGTTGGACAAAGGTCTCTCCCAACATAAAAGTAATGAGACCAAAGACGCTACAAGCTCAGTAGAAAAGTGCAGAAAACACTTAATCAAGATTTGCACAAAATGAGTTTATATTATCGTATGTATATACAGGGCTGCTACGTAGGCAAAACGGAAAGTGCAAAACACTGTTCACTAATCAATGTTTCATTATCTTTGGAACAAACTCAATAATCTCGTTCTGAGGAACAGGGACATGAGGCAGCAATTCCAAAAGTTTCTCTGCAATCTCTGTGTCTCTTAGGTTTCTCATGTCAAGTTTCGCTATTTCTTTGTTCAGCGATTTGTCTTGAATTTCCAGTATGCATGGAATTTCTTTGTTTTTATCTTTGTTTTCTATTCTAACAACTTCCATTGGCAAATCAATGTTGTAGAACTTCAAAGTTGGCAGGTAGTTTTTCCAAAACTTTCTGGCTCCCATGTGGCCATTCATGTTGTCTCTTTGGAAAACCAACTTGATTTTGCCCACTTTTTCGTGATCGATTTTGACTTGAGTTAATTTGGTGGTGAAACTAATTTTGTTAATTTTCTGTGCTCTTTGCAATATGGACATTGTATATATTGGCTATTCTGATGGTGATGTTGCTTTGCTTTACTTTTCCTTTGTGGTTGAAAGAGATTGAGTAACGTATACCAGCTGTTGGCCCAAGCAGTTCATCTCGAGTTGGAAAATATTTGGACCTGCCATTAAAGTTTTGATTTTTGAGAAAAATCTGAAAACTTCAAATAACTTATATGTATCGGCTGGGTAATAACAGTTTCTGAATAAGGATTTGCTTCATGAAAGCTACATGTTCCACATCGAACAGTTTTATGGATAAACTCAAACAAGAAAGTTGGCTTATGATGATGTCTGCACAATTAGAATGTATGTGTTTTTATTCAGTGAAAAAGAAAAAAAAAGTAAAATAATAAAACGAAAAACCTGTGAAAATTGAATAGAAAATGAAGAGAGAAAACCTATAAAAGTGCCAGTGCATGCTATACTTATCCAATAATATTCAAAAGTCCTTGAACAAGTACCTGTACGGGTCTGGTTGGTCCAATTGGCTGCCGTACTTCCGAATGTCCTCGTCATCTTCTGGATACTTGTCATACTGAGAGCTGTCACCTTGTCCTGGTTGAATTGGCGGTTCGTACGGTGTTTCTATGCTTTTGTTCAACAGTTTTGACCATATCACTTCTGCAAACCACGGGTGGTCTTTCACGTCTTGTACTCCGTTTTGCAAATTCCCCAACCTTTTTGACAAATCTCTCTGTATCAATTTACTCAGGAGATCTCTGACATCGTCTGGGAAGAAGTTTGGAAATTTCAGTGGGAGATTTAGAATGTTGTCATATGTTTTCACGGTATTGGCATCATAGAACGGAGTGAACCCAGCCAGCATTTCGTATATCAAGATTCCCAGAGACCACCAGTCAACGGACTTGTTGTACGGTTTTGTAGAAACGACTTCAGGAGCAATGTAGTCTGGAGTACCACACAAGGTGTATGTCACGTCTGGAACGTATTTGGCAAACCCAAAATCAGTCAGTTTGATGTGGCCGTTTCTGTCCAGCAAAATGTTTTCCGGCTTCAAGTCCCTGTAGATGATGTCCATATCGTGTAAGTATTCCAATGCCAGTATCACTTCTGCTGCATAGAATTTGGAAACAGGGATCGGGAACCTCTGTGATTTTCTTAACAAGGTGAACAACTCACCACCTTCGATATAATCCATGATCATATAAACAAAATAGTAATCTTGAAACGTCCCCCACAATCTGATCAAAAAGGGATGTGACACGCAAGAAAGCATTGTTCTTTCGTCGTTTGTATGTTCCACTTGTTTTAATTTAACGATCTTGGATTTTTTCAAAACTTTCATTGCGTAAAACCGGTAATTATGATTAGATTGGACCAAATGAACTCTTCCAAAGGAACCTGTTCCTAAAGTTCTCAATATTTGGAAGTCACTCAAATGATACCGACCTTTTGTTTCTCTGCACTGCTCTTTTACAAATTTGGGTTGCAAAGACAACAAAGAGGACGAAACGGGTATTGGTTTGGAGATAGTGCTGTCGTTTTGAACACTGTCGTCGTTGTTGTGGGAAGCATTTTCGTCGTTGTTGATGGTGCTGATATCGGAGTTATTGTTGTTAAAATCGGTGTTTTGAGTGGTAGTGTTGTTGTTGTTGTTGTTGTTGTTGTTGTTCACTTCGCTATGAATCGTCTGTTCATTTGTACTAGCACTCCCATTGCCCACACCGGATATAAAAGAGTTTGTGATGTTGCTCTTGTCGTTAATGATTTCATTTTCTAGATCGTGGTTTTGAAAAGACGCGTTGTCTGAACGTTGCGAATCAACAATGCTGTTTTTGTTTGTGTGTATAGTCATACCACTCACAACACTGCTTGGGGACTCGCTGTTGACTTCGGAAGAGTTGACTTCAAGGGTCTTCTCACCTGGATAGTTTGTCATTATTATTGTTGTGTGGTTTACTATTTTGCTTTTGATTTAAATTGTTCTTTGGTTTATGCGCTTTTTGCAATTACGCTGTGTGTGTGTGCGTGCGTGTGTTTTTGTATGTCTGATTTTTTCGTTCCGGTTTGTGCAAAGTACTATGGTTTTTCCGATTGAGCGCGTTGCTAAAAAATACACAAATTGTGACAGTTTTGCTTAAAAATTGTTGAATTGTTTGGGGCTAGTTTTTGTTGTGAAAAGTCGAGTAAAACAAAAAACAGATGTGTTTGACTCTAAAGATGCTCGATATGTGAAAAAACGTTCAAATACTAGATGCAGTGATTATTTTATTTGTGTTTTCTTCCGAGATATTAATTGTTCTCCGTGGTGAAAAAAATATAACCTGAATAAATAATTAGCCAAACCAAATCTAATCCTCGTATATTTTCGTCTCTTTGGCATAACACTTTTAATTACCGTAAATACAACCCTACCAAGAGCTTTATACAATCTAGCCGTTAAAAAAAAAAAATTAAAAAAAAAAAAACAGATTTCCAAGCACTAATATGAAACAACATTAAACACAAAAATTATCTAGAGCCGTGTAAGTCAATACTTTAATTCACATTAAATGGTAACTACGATAGCTGAAAACTACAAACTATAAACTACAAACTACAAACTACAAACTACAAACTCAGTCTCTAATTTCCTAAAGCTGCAAACCAAGTAATAAAAAAAAAAAATACAAAAGCATCAAGCAATTGCTGACTCCAAAGTTTGTTTTTTTTTGTTTTTTTTTTACAAATTTAGGTCGTTATGACGGCCTGTATTTTGACCAAAGCGACATTGCCCAATATTTGAAAAGAAGTCAAAAGCAGCAGTAAGTGCAGAAACAGGAGTTGCAAATCTACAAAGAAGATAGCTCAATATATAATTCATTCTTTAATCTTTTTAGTTTGGTTTTGTGTTTTTTTTTTTTCGTGCTAGCATTTATGACCACTATTGTGGCATTACAAGAAGCAACCGTTTAGTTAGTCGACATTTCCAAAGCACAAACGCTGAAAAGACAATAAAATTTCAAATTGAAAATACTGCAGGGCTGAAAAGACAAAATGTAGAACAAAACAAGAGGGACGATGAACAAAACCGAAAAAAAAAAAAAAAAAAAAAAAAAAAAAAAAGAAAAAAAAGGGAAAAAAAAAAAAAAAAAAAAAAAAAAAAAAAAAAAAAAAAAGGGGGAAAAAAAAA
>ERZ794936.240-NODE-240-length-30771-cov-7.932381_pt1 | contig 30771 bp, 15 predicted proteins | sample MGYA00511083_ERZ794936 | MGnify/ENA primary metagenome ERZ794936 (study PRJEB30137, sample SAMN04331409) | food metagenome | isolation source: Y2 must sample point D1 replicate A | place: Australia: South Australia | collected 2014 ... | reverse complement strand
TTTGTATATAAATCTTTTAATGTTTTTTTTTTTTTTACTTTCTTTATTGAATTATTCTATGCTTATTATGTATGTAATGTTATTATTGTCGTCATCAACCCTGTATTGCACGTCTTTTTCACAGTTCATAAACGCTCTCATTATTGAACATGCCATCACATGGTACACTGTGTATAATGCCCCTATATCCTTATCCTTGTAGCTGAAATCAAACATCTTGTCTACTAAATAGTAGTCACCTTTATGATTTGTCTTTAGTGAATCGATTGGTCGTTGATATAAACATGGGTATACTTCCTTGCATAAACATTTTATATTCTGAACTAATGTGTTTTTTTCTGTTCTACTCACCTTGGCCAATGAATTTCCAATCTTACTGCCAAGTTGTCTTACTTTTTCAATAATTTCCTCCCGTGTTTCTTCAGAAAGTTCTGTGTAAAATATGTGATAGTTTGGTATATGTTCTGATGGGTTTGTGTATAATGAAATGATTGTATTGATCATTTCACTATAATATAGAGACATGAAGTTCATGTCGTATTTAGATGGCTCAATAACCTGTTTTTCCAAAGTGACAGGATTTTTTTGCTGCAGAGAAGAGTTAGCTGACATTTTGTAGCTATTTAATGATCTAGGTACTGGAATACTTTATTTTTTCAAAAAGTAGTTTATTACTTATGTTATCGTGTCCTATGGGTTTCAATTAAATCGTTATTTTTTTTTTCGTTTTCAAATATCATATAAAACCGTAAATACCTTCGTTTCGGATTTAAGCTTTTTGAAACCGATTTCGTTTTTAAAAATCTCATATCATCTAAGCTCTGACAAATAAGCTTTCATGTTTTTTTTTTTTTGTCTGACAAATTTTAAAAAGTTTCATCAAGGATTAAGTTACAACCAAAGCATTGACACTTATAATATGACTGTAAAGACAATTTACTTGTTGAGACATGGATTCAGATCAAACTGGTTGCCTAAACCACATCCTGAATCACCTACAGGTATTGAAGCTGATGTTTTATTGGCTGAACACGGGTTGGAGCAAGCTGATGAATTATCCGAATACTTCCAAACAAATAAGGAATTAATTAAACCACAATTAATTATTTCTTCTCCTTTTATCAGATGTATTCAAACAATTAGACCTTTGAGTAAGGCCTTGGATTTGGAAATTGTTATTGAAAGAGGTGTTGGTGAGTGGTTTAAAAAAGAAAGAGCTGTTGAAAAAACTATCATTGATGGTAAGAGTGAACTTACAGTTCCTCTTCCTGCAAACTTGGAACTGTTACAAAAAGTCTTTGCTGGTGATGAATTAAACATGAACAAGTACTGGAACACTTACATTCCAAATATCAAGGGTGAATCTCAACAAGATATCCAAGAAAGAGCTTTTGAAGCATTACCTTTGATTATAAAAAAGATTGAAGAAGAATATCCTGAAGTTGAACATATTTTGATTTGTACTCATGCTGCAACCAAAATTGCCTTGGGTATGGCTCTTTTAGGATATGACAGTTTGACTGAAAAATTCAAAGATGTTGCAGATGGACAACCAGATCACATCAGAGCTGCTTCGTGTTCTTTAGATAAGTTTATTACTCCACCAATACTACAAGAAAAAAATGTTAAATTTTATGAAAGAGATTGGATAATGACAATGAATGGTAACACTACATTCTTAACAAAAGGGGAAGAAATGCATTGGGATTTCTCAAACGGATTTGAAGCTGGTTCAGATGCTGATATAAAATACAGACAAGAAATTGCTAAGCTTGAAGCTCAACACGGAGTTCAAATGGACAAGTCATCAACTGATGGAGAGCACAAGAAATCCTCAAACAAAAATAAAGATGAATATGAAGAACACATTGTTGAAATTAATTTGCCTCAAAATTTTGCAAGATCTTTTGCTGAACTACCTAAATCAGATGGACCTACTGATTTTCAAATAGCCGGAGTCAATACTGAAAACCCAATAGTAAAAGTTGGCAATAAATTTTATGAAGGTGAATGGCAAAAACCGATTGGTTCAACAGTAGTAAGTGTGCCTAATGATGATAATGAAAAAAGTAAAAATGATCTTTCCAATATGAAGCAAGTAGAAGCTTCTATAGATTTACAAGAATTGAAAGTAAAAAAGTAATATGTGTTTAAAAATTTAAATTGCGTATATATAATTATTAATTTATTTTGTTACTGCTTGTTGTTTTTCCATGTATTGCCTTCTCAAATCATTCAGCATTTCTTCAGCTTGCGATAATCCGTTTTCCAATCTTTCTAGCTCATCTAATTCCATTTCCTCACTAAATGGGTGTTGGTATAATGTATTGTTTTCCCCAGATTTTAAAGCATCCGAACTGTTAGTAAACATCAAACTATTACTTTCCATCAACCATTTGGTAAAAAAATCAGCATATGGCTCATTAAATACAATCTCATCATAGTAAAATGACTTTACCAATCCATTATTTTCTTGTTCAATGCTTAGATTTTCACCTTCTTTTTGAACACAAGGTTTTTGATCATACTCACCGGTTTCATTATTCAAGATCAAGTAATAACTATGAAGCCTTAATGGGTGATACAACTGCAAAAACTTTTCTTGTGATCCATCTTGGAAATATATTTTAATACCAACTTCAAACTCACCCCATCCGGTCTCTTCAACCATGAACCCTGGGACGTCATGTTTGCTATTTTTTATAATGTTTTGGTATTCAACAGTTCTTACTGCAGGTTGGTAAGAGTCATGCAGCTTAAAAGTGATTTTCTTTATAAATGAAAGATCTAAATCACCCTTGGGTGTAGGCGACATGATGAATATTTGCCATTTGTGAGTGTGTTCTATAGGTATGTTTTTATTGTTTAATTTCTCTTCATCAGTAAGTTTTACAGAATTGTTACCAATTATAATTGGTTTTTTTATGGTTACATTTTTCAGTCTTTTATTGTTATTATTGTTAGTAGGTTTAATAACCGATTCTACGTATTCATCCATTAGTCTTTTTTAAAATTAATAAGTTGTTTTTGGTTTGTTAAATTTTGTTATATTAGAGTTAAAAATTCGTTTTCAACTTCCCCGACATATAAATGTTCAATTTATTCGAAAATCAGGTTTGAACGCGTTATTTAATTCTTCAACACATAATATGCACAAAAATTGAATATTTGACAAATTTATAATTTTCGGATATAACTCACTCATACTTGCACTACGTAACCACATTTTTTCTCTTTAAAAAACAAACCCACATATTTGAATTATGAAAAATTCATAAAACCCCTTAAAAGGTGTTGTAAATTCAGTATTAATCATATAAAAACCAAATCAAAACGACATAGTTTCGGCAAATTGGCCTTTTTCTCTCTCTTTTTTTTTAATTAACGAAAGGTTTAAGATATTGTTTAACTTATTTTTTTTTTTGATCAATTGCTTTCTTTTTGATATTGTGTGATTTTATATAAGTACTGAATATGTTGTCCGTAGGAGACGAATTAAAAGACGGTTTTGATATTAGTATTAACTACTTAGATGAAAATATTTCATTTATTGATGATATAAAAACTTTTTACATTAGACGTAAAGATGTAACTACTGAATATTTGACTAGTTTGAAAAAGATCAATGTTGAAATGCTTGATCTAATCACTAAAAATAGTATCAATATATCAGTTGGTTCAAAGCCAATAATGACTCCAGGTTCTTTGGTAAATTCTACAATTACCACTGTAAGAAAATTAGTTAATGATAATGTTGATAAAGATTTGAACAAAATCAATGATATAGTAATTAATGATTTAACTAGTTTGATTAACGATCTTAAGAATTTGTCAATGTATTTGAAAAATATTTATAAGGAAATGACGAACAACTATCAAACAATATGCGAAACGAATTTGAATTCTTTTAAAAAAAAGTACGATGAGGCAACAAAAAATATGGAACAAGCTAGAGCCAAGGGAAGTTCAAGCGATAAAATTACAAAGAGAGAAGTATCAATGAATGAAGCTAAAAATTTGTATTTAATTGAAATTGCGTTGGCAAATAGAGTTAAAGATAAACTGTACTTTCAAGATATTCCAGAATTATTAGACTTACTGCAAAACACTGTCAAATTTAAAGTCCAGCAATTCAATAACGTATTAACAAAACACTTGAACAACTGCATTGCCAATTCAAATACAAACATAACTGTTTACCAGGAGGAAATAAACTTTTTGAAGGAAAATTTACCTGATTTGGATGTTGAAATGTTCATAAAACACAATAAAAAACCATGGCAGGAACCACAAGATAAGGTATTTATAGCTTCTCCAATTTGGTATGAAGAACCTGTATTCAATGTCAAATTAGAGCAAGATTTAAAGATTTTATCAACCAAATATAAAAAGGCTTTAGAAGACAGAACTTATCTACAAAGCGAAATATCAAAACAGCTTGATAGCATGAAGTCTTTGAGAAATGAAATACTTGCTTCTAGTAAAAAAGGTGGCTTAAATTTTACTATTTTGAAACAATACTCTGCAGCTTTACAAAGATTTACTGATCTTGAGAATCAAAATTTAAGAGTGGAAGTTGTTATTGACTCTTTGAAAAACAATTTTAAAAATATTGATTTGGATAATTTAAACTTTAAAGAAGAAAAACAAAAATCTGGTTTATTCAGTAAATTCAAGATAGGTCGTAACAAATCCAAATCTTCCAATAAAGGCTCAGCAGATATTGCTGATAGTCGATATGAGGAAAGCATTTACAGCAATGATGACGTTGCCAGTACTATTAATTCATTTGCAGCTTCATCCATAAGCACACCTGCCGTAAATACAGAGATTCATAGAGAAAGGAAGCCAAGCGTTTCCCTAGAGTCCTCCAATTCCTTGGCTTCAGCAAATGCTATTGCTTTATATCAATACCAAGCCCAAGATTCTGATGAAACGGATATTTCACCAAATGATAAACTGAAAACATTGAAGCACGATATCAATGGTTGGACACAAGTCATAAACTTGAACAATGGAAAAACAGGTAACGTTCCAACCTCTTACTTAAAAATCACAGAATCTTCTTCACAAACGTCAAAGGTACCACCAACAGTTGCACCAAGACGGAAAAAAACTACTAACAGTGATAACCCAAAGGTCCTTTGTAAATACGAATACATAGCTCAAGGTGACGATGAAATAAGCATACATCCAGGAGATCAAATTGAGGTCTTGAGAGCTGAAGATGAAAACGGCTGGGCTTTAGGTTTGTGTAACGGCAACCAAGGTCTGTTCCCAGTTTCCTACTGTTGAAAAATTACAGTGGAAGATAAATGCTAAACAAAACAATGTATTTTGTTTTTTTTTTTTTTTGTAAATTTTTTATTAACATATATATCAGAAGTGATAATCACCAAAAAGTTTAATATTCGAATTCAATACCGGATTCTTTCAATTTGTTTAATCTATTGGCATGTCTATCATCGGCTTGTTTTTCGTATTTTTCCAAAGTTTCTTCTGTGATTTTATCAAGGTTTTTCCATTTTAACTTTTCTCTTAAAATTATGTTTTTCTTGTAATCTCTTAACTTAGAAATATTACCACCTTTGATAACTTTGACTTTTAATATATGACCCATTAATAAGTAGTTGTCCATAGATTCAGAAGCAACATCACAATCATCATCATTTTCAAACTTTATAAAACCATAATGTCTAGATTTATTGGTCTTTTTATTCTTAGCAATTTTACAAGCTTTTATGTCACCAAATTGAGAAAAGTATTTCTTTAATTCAGCTTCTTCAAAACCTTTAGGTAGTCTAGAAACATATACAATTTTCTTTTGTTTTTTACTTTCTTTCTTCTTATTGGTCTTAGCAGTGGTGTCTAACTTTTTGATTTTATGACTGTTGGAATCTTCATCATTTTCTTCATCAAAACCATCAAATTCTTCACCAGAATCAGATGAGGCTAATTCAGAAATATCACTATTGTTGTTTTCTTCAATTTGAGAAACTTTTTGGATATCTTCATTGGTGATGGCTTCTTCTTGTTCTTTTCTAGCTTTCAAAGCAATTTTGCTGACTTTAGCCATTTTTGTTTAATTTAGATTAAATGCTGGGTTTGTTTGATCTAGTTTTTGACAAGGTTTTACTCTTTGTGCTTTAATAATTTATTTCTTAATACATTGAATTTTTAATTAAATTATTAAAAAAAAAGAAAAAAGAGTTGGATAGATGAATCTTGTTATTGTCGCTTTAATTTTCTCCTTACAAAAACTTCCTAAATAGGAAGTTTTGAATTTTAACCTTGCTGACAGTTTAATCGGCTCAAAAGAAGAAAAAAAAAAAAGAAATTTTTAAGGTTTGAGCACGTGACAATAAATTATCGCATGTCAATACCACGAAAAATTTAAAAACAAATGATCACCCTTATTAGATTGTAGAAGTCATGAATGCACAAACCCCGTACAATGACTGCTACATATTTATATTTGAACTCCACATCTCCAAGAAGAGTTGATATTATTAACAAGATTAGAACTTTTTTGGATGAGAAAATAATATTTGATACTAATAAACCGATCTTTCAAGAAGATTTAAACAAATCAGATTTCAAGTCAAGTAGGGATTACTTAATAAAGAATTGCAGTTTGAAAGCATGCCCGGAAACTATTACTGTTTGTGTAAATAAGGCTAAAGAATTGCATAGTGATGATGACTTCCAAGTAATTATTTTATCAGCAGATACCATTTTGACGGATAAAAATGAAGAAAGAGTTTTGGAAAAACCAGAAAACAAAGAAAATAATTTACACATGCTAAAGACCCAAATACAAGAAGGATTGGTGAAATGTTTAACTTCAGTGCATATTGTGAAATATTCTTTTGATAAAAAAACTAAAGAGCTGAAATGTTTGAAAACACATCAATTTGTTAGTGAAACCAAAATTTACCTGGATTCCAGCGTTTTAGATACCAACATGTTGCTTGATTATGTCAACCTTGGGGAAGGTTTAGATGCAGCAGGTGGTTTTAAAATACAAGAAAATGGTAGTTTCATGGTTAAAGAAATTAACGGAGACTATTATAACGTTGTGGGTTTACCATTTAATGAAACCTTGATGTCTTTATATAAATTTATATAGATACTTATAAAAACAAGTCAAAATCACCCTTTTGGTTTTTTGTTATATTTCAATACAGTCTTTGTTGGTTGAACTCCTTTGATGGGTACTTTTTGACTTTTCCTATCTGATGTTTCTGTCTTCATTTTTAAATATAAATTTTTGAAATCCTCTACTGAGTTTAATGGCAACGAATTACACATCAAATTTGAGGCACTTGGTGCAGGAGACTTGCTTGCACTTACTGGTCTGTAGAAATCTTTCTCAAACTTCAAATTTTCTTCATAATAAAAATTATTACTTTTGATATCAGCCGTTGGTTTATTAAATTTGTACTTATATGTTTGTGGAAGTGCAGTTGCTTCTTGTTTTAAGTCGGCTAAAAGTTCTTTGAACTCCTCGGTTTGCTCAGGGGTAAGATTGATGTTCATTTTAATATTTTGTTTATATTGATTGGTAATAGAAAGTTTGAATTTGTTTATCTAATTACTATCTGCAAATTGATGATACTAGTCAAAAGACTTATTTGATTAAAGTTGGCTTTTTCTTTACTTGTTAATTTTTGTTTTTTTTTTTTTTCGTGTACAATCCACAAAAAGTTATTCATTATTAGTTAAGTGAAGATTGCTATATATATGGTATTGTAATCATGTAACCCTTATTGCCATGAAATACATCTACTTGGGAGTTAAAGCTTCCCAACCACTAGTTTTTTTTGATGCAAGGTTATCATTAGATGAAGGAGTAGATTTACCAGCATCAGAAGAAAGAGATGATGTAGTAACAGACAAAGAAGAGTTTGTGGCATTTTTAGGAGTCAATGTCATTCCCGCATCAAACCCAGGAGGTAGAGAGCCTTTGTTAGGTTTTTTTCTAGCAACAGGCAAAGGAGGTGGAGCTGGTCTAGCAGGGCTAGGTTTAATTTCGTCTAATGTATTTCTTTTTGGAGGAACAGCTGGAGGGGTTGGTCTTACCGGAGTTGGTACATCAACTTTCGTTGAGCTGTTATCATCAAAGTCCAACAAGCTTGCTTCATCAGATACAGTACCTGGGGAAGCTTTTTTGAATTGATCAATAATCTTTTGCCTTTGGTCTTGATCAACAAATTCAACTTTAACTCTATAGGCAGCATAAACAGGTTTATGGTCACTGTATCTTAGTTTAGCATCACTATAACTTAATGGTCTAATATCTTCACCTTTATACAGAATTCTATCACACCAAGCTGGTACTCTAGCTTTTTCCGAAGTATCATATAAATCAGTACCGACATTGTATTTATAAGTAGGTGGGAACTTGATGGTAGGTTCAGAGAAGCCTTTGAATATAGATTTTTTAATTACAACTTGCTCAGTCAATTGATCATATTCCAGCAACTTTTGCAAGTCTTCAACAGAAGAACCATTTTGTAATACTCTTCTAACTGACTCATTTGGTAAATTTATTCTAAAGTTTAAGTCACCCAACCAAAATATTTTATCATGCATTGCTAGATTTCTTCCTCTGGAAAATTTGATATTATCATAAATGTTTTCGTAATCTACACATCTTTCATAAACCTGTTGTTGACCAGCAGCTAAATGTGAGTTGACAAAAGCAAAGCTAGTAGATCCATATTCAAATCTAATGGCAACACCACCTTTATTACCAGTGATACCACCAAACCCAGTTTTTTTACTGCTACCTTCAACTTGTTTGACTTTTTCAGCTAATCCTTTTTTAACAAAAAACACAACCATCAATGAAGACATTTGTTCAGTTCTTAACATCACATAATCATCAAATTGCTTTAAACAATTGGCCACTAAATTTTCCCATAGTTGCATTTTGGAGTAATCTGCATTTAGAATAGAACCTGCAGAAAGCTCAATAACTTCTTGCAACCCTAAGACAACCATATCTGGTTTAAATTTATCTCCAATAGGGAATAACCATGGCTTTAAATCAATATTAGAAGACTTGATATTGTTACAGTTGTAACTTCCAATCAAAATGTTTACGTTTCCTGAAGTAACATACTCTGATTTAAACTCGTTCAATTTTTCTTTGATAAATTCTCTTTGGGGATCAACAATACCAACAGGTACTTGATCTGCTAGCTTACCCAAGAGTCTATCAATATTGGATTGTTTTCCCTTGTCCATAAAGTTATTGATATACATTCTGCTAACGGATTTTGTAGCATCTGATAAGGCACCAGCCAAAGACATCTTTCCTTTTCTGGTGAAACTGGACTTTAAGGCATTTGTACCTGTATAAATTTGTGAAATCATATCACCGTTATCAGCCCAAATGTTATTATGTTTGGCAAAGCAATTTTCTTCAAATTGATCTCTATTTGAACGGCCAGCATTTGATTTGTTTGCTGTGGAACTATTGTTCATATCTAAAGACATGTCTATTTCATATTTTCTTAGCATATTTTTGTCCAATAATTTAAAATCTATTAAAAATAATTTGAAAACCAAATTAGATATCAATTGTTGTATCAGATTGGTTCTATCTAAGCAATCCAAACAATTTACTCTGAATACACCATTTTGTTCAGACATCAATTTCTCATCTCTGACATCAAATGCATAGTATCCACTCTCCATCAAAAAAGAATTAATTTTAGGTTGAATTCTGGAAGCAGCTGCAAAACCTTCTTGGGAAGTTTCTTTGTGGAAATCAAATTCAGTCATCTCCAAATCATTTCCTAGCTTTGAGCCCTGGTATAAAGCTCTGTATCTCTTTGTTAATTCTATTTCAGATGACTTTGTTGAAAGTAAATTAACAATATTAACAGGCCCATACTTTCCACAGACATTAGCAAAATGAGAATCAAAAACAGGCTGAGATGCTTCAACAGATTTGTTTACAGTGACTTTAGGATTAATCAAAGCTGTATCTTGTTCCCAAAAGCAAGGAACAGAACCTCTTATAATCACAAATGAATAACAGAACTCCTTAGAATACATGATGAATTCTGTTTCAACAGAATTTGCTACATTTCCATCATCATCAATACCTCTAGACAAAAATCTAGTACCTGCTCTTTTCCAAGATTGCTTAGATATGATTGTTTCAGATATTCTCAAGTTTCCAACATATGACAGTTCAGTCTTGGCAAATCCTCTAATAACAACTGTTATAAATTTCTTAAGCAATTGTTTCTCTGGCTCATCAGTAAGTCCATCGTGGTATTCTAAAAAATCTTGCATTAAAAATGAATTCCACATGTACTCTCTTTCAATTGAATCCATCTTGAAGACATATTTATCATTTTTAGCTGGCATTCCTCTTTTTTGCAAAGGTGAAGTCAAATCAAAATCTGAACTGTAGAAAAAAGACCCATTAGTTAATAACTTTGTAAGATCTGCACATGGATGCTTTCCATCTGGACCAACTGATCCGTTGTAAGAACCTCCTGGTATGCCAAAATCAGCATCATAATTATCATAAGAATCGTATGATTCATTAGATGATCCAGAGTTTGGATTACTGCTGTAATCCGAGTTCATTCTCAAATCAAACAAATCATACCTGGAATCAGTCACACAGAAGAATCTCACACTTTGAATGCAGTCTATTGACTCGGAAGGGGTAGGCTGAGCAATCTTTTTCGAGTTTAAAATAGCACATATGTATATTTGATGATCAATCTCTATTAAACCCAAAAATCCTTTAACAGATTGTGTTAATAATGAATATGCAGTATTTCTTTCCGATATGTTCGTCTTGGTATGTATTTCTAGCTTGACTGAAGGGGATGATGTTTTTGAAAAATTGTTTTTGTTGGATGTTGGTTCTATATGTAATGTTGTATTGTCATTAGGATCTCTGATGATATAGCTACGTGGCTCATTACCACTGCTTGGCTTCAAGTATAATTCCATGTATAAAGTACGATATTATTCTTGTATAGATGAAAGCACAAATACTCGCTGTTTGGATTGTATACCAATGTATTTTGGTATAAACAATTTTAAGGTGGTAAAGAATGAAAAAAAAACTAGGTGCATTTACATAAGCAAAATTTTTTTCTCGTGGACTTTTCTTATACTCTATATAGTTCACTAGGATTTAAATAATGGAAAAAAAAAGCCCCCCTAAGCATTAAAAAAGTGGTTAAAGCAGGCAATGGTTATAATCAATCCACTAATGATTTGATGTTATTTTTTTATATAGTATATATATGGGAATTGAGTTGATTCAGAAGTTGTTTATATATGATAATAGCTTGATGATTCAGTGACTACTTCTTCAAAATAGTGTTTAAACCGTTAATAACAGAATTCATGGAAGCATCACCAACATCTTCATTGGAGGCAATACCCCAGACATAGTTAGTTTTGCCGTGTTTTGTGTATTGTAAGTGGACATATGAAACAGCTTTAGAGTTTTTACCAGCAGTTAAAGCGTGTTCAGCATAATTCTTGATTTCTAAGTTTAAGCCCATCCAATCATTGATGGCATTGATCAAACAAGATAAGTGACCGGAACCAGAGGAGGATAAGGCTAATTCGGTAGGAGATGTAGTAGCCTTCAACTTAATAGTCATAGTCTTGTCCATACCCTTAGCAATTAGGTCTTGACTTGGGTTGGCAATCTTTGATGTTTCGTAATCAACAATTTCCCAAGCACCCTTGATGTTTTCATCAAAGAAGTAGGTTTGCTTGAATAATTCAGTAATTTCACTGGACTTTAATTCCTTACCTAGAGAATCAGCAGTATCTTGGACGATCTTTGAGAATTCAATTTGTAAGTTTCTTGGTAGGTCCAAACCTAAAGATTTCAAAATAACCCAAGCGGCACCACCCTTACCAGATTGAGAGTTGACTCTGATAACAGCTTCGTAATCTCTACCAATGTCTTGAGGATCCAAAGGTAAGTATGGAATTCTCCAGAATTTACCAATAGGGTCACCGTTTTTTTGTCTCTTTTCTTGAATTTGGAAACCCTTCTTGATAGCATCTTGATGGGAACCGGAGAAGGCACAAACCACTAGATCACCACCGTATGGGGCTCTTGGTGAAACAGGAACTTTGTTACATTTTTCAGAAACTTCGATAACACTCTTTAAGTCACTAAAGTCTAATTTTGGAGAAACACCATGGGTGTACATATTCAAAGCAACAGTGACTAAATCAACATTACCGGTTCTTTCACCATTACCGAAAATACAACCTTCGACTCTGTCGGCACCTGCCATCAAGGCTAATTCAGTAGCAGCAACACCACAACCTCTATCATTGTGACAATGAACAGAAATAGAAACTTTTTCTCTTTCAGTTATGTTCTTACCAAAGTATTCAATTTGATCAGCATACACATTTGGAGAGGAAACTTCAACAGTAGCAGGTAAGTTGAAAATTATAGGTAGTTCTTTAGAAGGTTCCCAAGCATTTTTGACAGCTTCACAAACCTTGACAGCAAACTCAACAGGTGTATCGGAGAAGCATTCTGGAGAGAATTCATATTGCCAAGTAGTACTTTGTTGGGATGGATCATCCTTAGTCAAAGATCTTACAAGTTTGGTGGCTTCAACGGCTTTAACGATGGCTTCTTCTTGTGACATATTGAAGACTACATCTCTAAACAAATCAGAGGTGGCTAAGTATGTATGTATAGTGGCTTTCTTGGCGCCTTTTAGAGATTCAACTGTTCTTTTGATCAAGTGTTCTCTAGATTGAACTAAGACTTGGATGGTTACATCTTCTGGACAGTTTTCAACAGCATATCTGGTGAAATCAAAATCAGTTTGAGATGCAGATGGGAAACCAACTTCGATTTCTTTGAATCCTAATTCAATTAATTTATGGAAGTATTCTATCTTTTGCTCCATACTCATAGGATCAGGTAGAGATTGATTACCATCTCTTAAGTCAGTGGATAACCATCTTGGAGCCTCGGTGATTGTTTTATCGGGCCATGTTCTTTTACCAGTCATTTGAGGAACAACAGGACCAGATTTATATTTCACAGATGGATCCTTTAGCATATTTTTGTAGGTTAGAGTATAGGCAGGTATGCTTTTGCTAGAATACGTTCTATTGCTCACAGCAAATCTGCTGCAAGGCTTGATAATAGAAGTAAAGCTTTTTTGTTTATTGAAGACTTGTTTCAACATTTTGGTATGATATGAATAAATAGTTTAAGTGAGTTTTAGCAACGAAAAAGAAAAAAAAAATTCAAGATCTTTATTCTCTATATATGTTTCCTTCTTTTTTTTAAAAAAAAATTATAATCTTATAGATTTGTTTGGTTTTTATGAGTATTTCACAAGTTAATAACTTTCATATCCAAAAACTAAGAAGATCCAATTAAAGCTGATATTTATATAAAAGGATAATTATAATGACTCATAAAACGTATCAACCCACTTTTTTTTTTTTTTTTTAAATTCCAATTGAATTGCATGTTCAAACTAGCCTATTAGAAAGGTGAACAATAATTTTTCACTCAAAAAATCACTTTGTCTAATTAATATTAGATATATTGAGGAGAAAAAAAAACTGATTTATAAGGGAAAAGAAATAGGGATACTGCTAAGAGGAAACTCAGTGGGAAGAAGAAAAAGGTTGTTGAATTGGAGAGATTTCGGCCCGATATGTGTTGAAACAGCCAAGCCTCAAGTCACGTGACAATATTGTCACGTGCGTCGGGATTTGTTTTCTGCTGTTTTCTTTTAAGTCCGTTCTTGTGAAGATAATAAAACCACGCTACACAAAGACATCAATGACTCATATCTCCGACATGGAGTACCCCTCAAAAGGAAAAAAAAAAGCAAATGCTTATTTTCTCGTTGTTTTTTCTTCTTAAAGGGACATTTATTTCTTATTTAAAATTCTGGATTTTTTTTTTTAAAAAACTGTGGTGGGATAAATATTGTCTATTTTTTAAACGTAACAAATAAACAAAACATATTAGATCTATACAATGAGATATTATAAAATTTTTCAATAATATTAGATTTTATATTGAATTTGTTTAAAACCAAAGTACATTCCACTTGTTATTGGTATAATTCGGGTTTATTTAGTTCTTGTTTTCATCATAGTTTTACTACCATAACGTTTTTTTTTTTCGATATACAACCCTAAGCAACACTTTCACCTCTACAAAATCTCTTATCTATATTATCGAAGATGGATAAGCTTTTCTACAACTCTAATGTTAATGCTATCAACAAAAATGATGATAATTCAAATAACAAAAGCAATAACAATTTTCAACAAAACAATCAATTAAATCATTTTGGCAGCATCGCAGATGATACACCAGCCATTTTATTGGAGCAATTGGCCTACATTGATACATTCATGCCACAATTAGAAGAAGACATTGTACTGAACCAGAATAACAACAATAATGCGTTTGTTCAGCATAACAACAATGATATGAACTTCTTGAATAACAACAATAACAATAACTTTGATTTTATCTCCAATTCTTTGGATGATAGGCTTGCAGAAGAGTTAAAAATATTTGCTGATGAATCTTTTATATTTCCTGATGAAGACAAACCAGAAAATCCCGATGGTGTCAGCAATGGAACTAATTCATTCACACCTAACGGAATGCCCAACTACAACAATAATAGCGTTGGGCCAGGTTTACTTGGAGATAACAGTCAAAAACAAAACAAAAAAGATTTGAGAAACAAATACTTGAAGACTAATATAGGAAATGATGACAATAAGGCTTTTTTGAAGAGACATGATTACAGTAGCAACAACAATGAAATTATTCACACTGGATATACACCATCTGTTAATTCAATTCATTCTACACATACAAACGTTTTTCAACAAAGCCCAGAGTTTACTAATCCTACTGTTTCTTCTATTGAACCACAACAAACTGTATCGCTTTCGGAATATCACACGAGCTCTTTATACACAATGCTTCCAAGAATCCAGCAGGACAGGTATATAAAGATATTATCTGACTTACAAAAACTTCAAAACCAAGAAGACTTTGTGAGTGAATGGACTTTAAACTTCTCATTAGAAGAAGTAGCTTTGCTTTTGGTATTTAAAGAATACTACTTACCAGAGCTCCCGGTGAGCTTGATACAGTACGATCAATTTCAAGACCCGGAAGTCATTGAAAGGGAAATGTATAAAGTGTTAAACATGCAGATAGCAGATGACAACCAGGGCAATACAAACGGCCATGTTATTGAGAACGAATATATAAGCAAATCAGGTGCTGTAAAAAGAAAAAGTTCTGTTTTAGACACAAGTAGTAGTGGAACAGAAGAATCCTCAAAAACAAGAAAGCCTTCTTTGGTGGAAGAAGATCTTGAAACACAAGTCAAAAAGTTGATTAAAATATCTGAGAAATTGCAAAAAAAAGTTACTTCATTAGAAGTTGAGAATAAAATGTTAAAAAACTTAGTTTCAAAAGATAACAACAGTTAAATATTTAAATAATTTCGTAATTTTACTTCTTTTTTTTTTATTTATTTATTTTTTAATATTATTATCTCTTTTGTAAAAATTAGCATTAGATACTCACAGAGCTATTATGAGCAGCAATAAAATAAACAAAGATGCAGAAACCAAAAATATCAGCCAGCATCTACCCCTTTTCTGCAATGCTTTATTGGCATTTTTTAGTTGTAAATCACTGTTAATGGCATCATCATGAAAACTTTGAATATTGTCTTCTATCGTTAATACCTTGGTATTTTGCTTCAAAATCAAGTCATTTAGATTGTGGAATATTTGATTAACTTCAGTTACTTGTTTTTGAATTTTGCTAACAGATTCCGAATGGTTTTGAACTCTCAAGTTGTGAATATCCAAGTCTCTTTGGTCCAATTCATTTTCCTGATTATTAACTTGCAACTGTTTTTGACGATATGATTCTATCTCTTCTTGTAGTAGTAATTCCGATTGTTCGATGTTGTTATTGTTACTATCATCAAAGAAAGACTGATAAGAAGGTTCCTCAGCCGTTTTATCACTTGTTGGATCATTAACCTCAATTGATCCATAGCTTTTATCTTTATTTTTAGTTAATGAAATTTTTTTTTGATAATAATTCTTCTTTATTGGCTCATAACTGTTGACAATCTCATTCAAATCATGCTCTAGCTTGTATCGTACTTTAGTATTATTGTTCTTTGATACAGGATTGTTGTTATATATTTCCAATGATTGATCACAATCAACTATAGACATATCTATCTTATGTATTTCTTCCTTAGAATCAGTATACGATACTTGTAAAAACTTATTCATTTGATTGATAGTTGTTGTTAGTTTCAAAATGATATTATACAAAATTTGGTTCTCCTCATCTTGGATGTTAGTGGGTTCATCTTTGTACCCTTTACCTTGTTCTAAATCAAGAAATGACATATTTAACTGTATTTTGAGTTATATATTATTGTTTGGGGAGTTGTTTTCTTGGCTATTTCAAATCCTTAAATATGGAAGGGAGAATAGTTTAAATAAAACGAGTTTATTTCAGGGTGTTTTATTTTTTCTTAAACTTCACTACGTTAAATCCGATTTTTAGAGGTCACATGACTGCAGCAGACGCGACACGTAAAAAACAGCCAAAAAATTAAAAAAAAAAATTTTTTTTTCTTTTTGAAATTTAGCTTAGCAGCTTAGGTGCTATTTTGATATTGGTAGCACTTTTATTTTGTTCACTGTTTTATCTTATCTTGAATAATCACTTCTTAACGTTCTCAACTGTATATTTAAATAAAAAAATTATTTGTATAACCATACAATTTAATAAACATAATGTCTACTAAAAGGGAGAGATTGGAGAAATTAGTCAATCAAAAAAAGAAAGCCACCATTATTGATGATGAAGAATCACAATCAGATTCCTACAGCAATGAATTGAACGATCAAGATTTTGTTGAAGATGACGAAGGTAATGATGAATATGTTAAGGAAGATAATGAAGATCAAGACGAATTATATGCCAAAGAAGATGCAAAATTTAAAACCAAAACATCTCGAAAGAAAACCATAAAGGCTGAAATTGATGAACCAAAGCCTATTAACAAAATGAAACAAAGAATCTTGAAAGCAAAAGAAAATGATGAGATTTTGGGTTTTTCTAGGGTTAATGAATCTACAGAAAAATTGGATTTAGACAATTTTTTGAATGATTTAAATGAAGCCAAAATAGGTGAAAAAAGAGTTATCAAAAACGATGAAGATGATGAATTGATACATGAGAGTAAACCCAAAAAGCTAAGATTTGCAGATGAATTAATTAAAGAAGAATCCAAAAATGATTCATTTCAACAAGATATTACCGAATCTAGCTTCATCAAAAACGAAAACTCCAACATTTCTATTAACGATGTTTCAAATGACTCTATTATCAATACTTCAGATATAAAAATTTTTGAAACTGATGATGGCTATCAACAATTTTACTTTATGGATTACTTAGAAGAAAATAACAAGCTATACTTATTTGGGAAGATGAAAATATCACAAGGTATTTTTAAATCTTGCATGATACAAGTCAATAATTTATGTAAAGAATTATATTTCTTACCCAACGATGGATTGACTGTTCAAGAATTAGCTGAAACCAGTTACGAAAAGTTATTAAGTTACTACGGTGTGACTTTTTTAAGAACCAAAAACATAAGAAAAAAGTATGCATTTGAATTGCAAGATGTACCAAGAGGTAAAACATCCTACTTCAGAGTATCTGTTCCATTTGATTGTAAAAAAAACGGTAACAACGGTAGAGCTTTGGATCTAGCTGCATTGACTGATAATAAAGCTAAAATTGTATTTGGTAACTACACAAGACCATTTGAAGCATTTGTTCTACAAAAACAAATAATGGGCCCCTCTTGGATCAAAATTAAGAATTTAAAAAGCAATGATAATTCTTTAACTCATTGTGCTTTGTCTTTCCAAATTGATAATGTTGAAGAAGATGTCGTCAATGATATAAATAATTTGGAAACGCCTACTTTTAGAAGTGTAACTTTAAGAACACAACAATTATTGACATTAAATCAAAAACAAGAACTAGTTTCTATTACAATTGATATTAACAGAGATTTCCAGTTGCTTTCATCGGCATCAGATAACAAAGTAAATTCAAAGACCAAACAAACTATAACACTAGTGAGAGTACTTGGAGAAACAGCATCTGTATTTAATCCTGCTTTTAGAAAAAAAATGAATACTAGATTCAGAAATGAATTCAAGTTTTTTAATGATGAAAAATCTATGTTAACTACATTTTTGGCAATAATGAGACATAATGATCCTGATTTCATTTTAGGTCACAGAATAGAACAAATAGAATTGGATATAATTGTTAACAGAATGTTATCATTGAACATTAATACTTTCAGTCAAATAGGAAGATTCCAAAGAGCTAACTTTAACAACTACTTCAGCGGTAATACTAAATATAAAAACTCAATCATAACAGCCGGTAGAATGATAGTTGATATAGGTAACGAATTAGGTATTTCCTTGACACCAAAGTGTGATACTTGGGATTTACTTGAAATGAAAGGACTATACTCTGATAACAAGAATTTCACATTGCCAAACCCAACTGAAGTTAACATGCAAACTTTACAACACTCTGTATCAGGATCTCTGTGGGAAGAAGCTTTAGTGAGTAGTAGAAGAGAAATTGATATTATCAACAATTTGGTATCCAATCTTCAAATTATTCCATTATCTCTTCAATTGACCAATCTTGCAGGTAACGGATGGAGACAAACATTGCAAGGTTCAAGAGCCATTAGAAATGAATTTATTTTGTTGCATGAATTCACTAAGCTAAAGTATATTGTACCTGATCCATATTCCAAAAGTATAGAACTAATGATGAATGGTGCTTCAAATAATAAGAAAAAGTTGACATATCAAGGTGGGTTGGTTTTTGAACCTGAAAAAGGTTTACACAAAGATTACACTTTGGTTATGGATTTCAATTCTTTGTATCCTTCCATTATTCAAGAATTTAACATTTGTTTTACAACCGTATCAAGAGAAGATTTCCTAACTCCAATAACATTTGCAAAGAAGACAGTCAAAGAAGAAGGTATTGATGAAGAAAATAAAATGGAAGTTGAAGAAGAGGAGGTATTACCTGAGTACCCATCTAAACAAGAACATCAATTGGGTGTTTTGCCAAAACTTTTAAAGACATTAGTTGATAGACGTAGATCCGTCAAACAACTGATGGCATCATCTCAAGATCCATTCAAGAAATCACAATATGATATCAAACAACAAGCTTTGAAACTGACTGCTAATTCTATGTATGGTTGTTTAGGTTTCAAGCAATCACGTTTCTATGCAAGACCTTTGGCGATGATGATTACTAATAAAGGTAGAGAGATTTTACAACAAACTAGAAATTTAGCCGAACAACAAGCTAATTTGCAAGTCGTTTATGGTGATACCGATTCTGTTATGATTAATTCCAGAAGCAAGAACTACATGGAGACTTTAAAAATTGGTGAAAATTTTAAAAATTTAGTCAATAGACAATATGCTTCTTTGGAAATCGACATTGATAACGTTTTCCAAAGACTGTTGTTGACAGCCAAAAAGAAGTATGCTGCTTTAAATGTCATCAAAGGAGATCAAGACAACGTTGTCACAAAACTTGAAGTGAAAGGTTTGGATATGAAAAGAAGAGAATATTGTCCATTGACAAAAAAAGTATCTGAAGATGTATTGAGTATTTTGTTGTCTGAAATCGACGAAGAAGAATCTTTGAATAAGATCTATGATTACTTGGAAGGAGTTAGCGAAAATTTGATTGAAAACAAAATAAGCCTGGATCAATACAGAATCAATACTAGATTAGGTAAAGATCCTGAAAATTACGGTTCTGATGGTAAAAACAAACCTGTTGTTCAAGCTGCTTTGAAGATGAAAAACGATGGTAGACAAGTAAGACAAGGTACCGTTATCACATTTGTAATAGTTGACTCTTTGTTGGACAATCCAGAAAAGGAAAATGTCGATAAAAGTACTACAAGCTCTATAGCTTCAAGAGCCTTACCATTAAGAGAAGTAATGAGAAAGAAAGATCAATACAAAATTGATTCTAATTATTACCTAGAAAAACAATTGTTTAATCCTATCAAGAGATTATTGGAAAACATTGAGGGTTTTGAAGCCCAAAGATTTGCTGATTCTTTGAAAATCAAATCTAATAAATTCAATGGAAACAGCACCAATAGTAGTCAATTCTTCAATCATAACAGTGCTGATGATTATAGTTTAAGATTACTGCAACCATTAGAATCCTTGATGACAGATTCTGAAAGATTTGCCACTTGTGACAGTTTATTGTTAAATTGTGGTAATTGTGGTAACCTATTTGAATACCACGGTATTGTTAAATCCAAGGACTACAGAGTAACAACACAAGGTTTAAAATGTTTGGAATGTCAACACAACATACCTTTAATATCGATAATGGCACAATTGGAAGTCAGAACTAGAGCCCAAATTACAAAATACTACGAAACCCCATATGTGTGTGATGATACTACTTGTGATTGTGTTACTTACGGATTAGGTGTATATGGTAAAAAGTGCTTAAAAAGGGATTGTTATGGAGGTATGTTGATCAAAAGAGATTTCAACGACAAAATGTTGTACACTCAATTGAGTTATTTCCAATCTTTGTTTGATTATGAAAAAAACAAAAAACAGCTGTTAAAAGTCTATGAAATGACTCTTGAAAAGGGTGAAAAGAATCCTTATGTCTTGGATAAGTCTGAAAGCAGACAGCTGTCAGATGCTATGAAAAATAGCCTGTTGGAAAAAGGATATGAAACAATGGAGAAATACTTGGAAATTGACGCCAGAAGATACGTTGATTTGGGAAGTATTTTTGGATGAAATTAATATAAACTTAGAATTATATACAAAATCAACTTTATAATCACTTCAATTAATATATAACATCATGGTTAAACAACATGAACACATGTTCTATTTAGATCTAAAAGGATACTTCCATTTGTTATCGCTTAACGCCGAATATCATTTTTATTTTTCATACGCAAAATATGCGGCTGGCTGTATTTTTCGACTATTTTTTTTGCTGCTCTGATATGTTTATGCCAGATGTTGTTTTCTTACGATCAAGAAAAAAAAGGGAGGGGCCAACTGACGATTATGAATCGTTATCATATTATGAATTAAATTTTCAATTTTTTTTTTTTTTTTTTTTTTTAAATTATTAATGAAGAAAGATATAACACAACCAATAAACTACTCTGACATTAAATGAGTAATCCTAACGGTGGCAACAGAAGTAGAAGACAATCTACAATTCTGCTGTCTAAAAGCATAGATGATCAAACAAGTCCAATTAATTTGAGTAAAAAAACAAGTTTGAAACAAAAAACTCCAGTTTTTATAGATGCAACATCCCCTAACTTTCAATCAGTCAACCATGATGAAATAGTTAGTTCTTTGCAAAAACAATTATATTTTAATCAAAACAAAGAAGAATCAAATGAAAGCAACCAAGCCAAGAGTATCAGTGGAGCCTCTAGCGATGTTCATGAACCTTTGTTAAAAAGAAACAGTATGTCTTCATCAAGATCTTCTATGAAGAAAATGTCATTTGACGACAACTCATTGGCTCGTGAAGGAGCCGATATTACCAGAGACATTTATCACAACATAAACAATCCTACCGGAATAAGCATAAACAAACAAGGATCAAATAAACCCTACTCAGTAGACGATATAGATTTACTAATGGGAACTTCATATGGTTCATTGAGATCAAGTGGAATGTCACCTCCACCATGCCAACAGCAATTTGGCGGTAGCAAAGGAGGTCCGGAAATAGGAGCTGGGTTTGCTTCAAGAAGAGAATCCACAGCTTCTGGATTGAATGTTCCTGGTGGTTTCAGAAGATTTCACTTGGTACAAAAACTTGATCCTACAAATTCAGATCATTTAGAACCAATAACTTCTGGAGGCCCAAACAACGAAGATTCGAATGTTGGAAGCAGCAGAAGGGCAAGTTTTGTTAGCAACATTGAGGACAACGAAGGAGATATGAACAAGCTGCCATTTTTGACTAGAAACTTCTTAGAGTTTTTGTACATGTACGGACACTTTGCAGGTGAATCTTTGGAATCTGAATTGTATGACGAAGATGAATTGAGCTTTGATTACTTCTCAAACTCTGGTCCTTTACAATCCAAAAGTAAACTCAATAATTTGGAAAATCAACCTTTGTTGCCATTAGATAACAATCTTGTTAAAAAAATTGAAAAGATTATCCATCCAAGAAAAACTAAAGGTACAGTATCCACTTTCAAGGCTTTCCTATTACTAATCAAATCTTTCATAGGTACAGGTATATTATTCTTGCCTAAAGCATTCAGTAATGGTGGATTGTTGTTTTCGATCATTGCATTGATGTCATGTGGTATTTACTCTTACTGGTGTTACTACATACTAGTAAGATCTAAACAAGCAACTGGAGTCAACTCCTTTGGTGATATTGGTTTAAAGCTGTATGGAAAATGGTTGAAGTTTTTTATTTTGTTTTCCTTGGTATTAACACAATTAGGTTTCAGTTCTACTTATTGTGTTTTTACCAGTACTAACCTGAGAGCCTTTGTTAACAATGTTTTTAAATTTGATGTTCCTATCCAATTTTTCTTGCTCTTACAATTAATAATATTCATTCCTTTATCTTTCATTAGAAATGTATCAAAGTTATCCATTACATCGCTTTTAGCTAATGTTTTAACATTGGTTGGTTTAGTTATTGTATTGTTCTACATTGTACAAGAATTTACCATTTATAAACACTTCAAACCAGCTGAAGGTGTTATCAAGATATTCAACCCAGATAAATATACTCTAGCAATTGGTACATTTATTTTTTCATTTGAAGGTATTGGATTGATCATTCCTGTGAGTGAATCTATGAAGCACCCTGAACATTTCCCTAAAGTATTGGGTTTAGTTATAGCCATATCCACATTTTTGTTTGTTGTAGTTGCCACATTAGGATACAGTTCTTATGGTAAAGACATTGAAACAATCATCTTATTGAATCTTCCTCAAAGCTCCATATTTGTGAACTTAATTCAATTCTTCTATAGTTTAGCAATTATGTTATCAACTCCCTTGCAATTATTCCCAGCTATAGGTATCATAGAAAACAGAATATTCTTTGAAAAAAACATTTTAAAGAAAAAGAAAGAGTTGTTGGAAAGAGAAAGATTTGAGTTAAAATGGCAAAAAAATACCTTAAGAACGGTTATTGTTATATTTACGATTTGTGTAGCATACTTAGGATTTGACAGTCTAGATAGATTTGTCTCTATAGTGGGTTGTTTCGCTTGTATTCCCTTGGTGTACATATTCCCGCCAATGTTACACTTGAAAAGTGTAAGCAAAGGCATCAAATCAAAGGAATGGTTTGATTACGGACTTATCCTCTTCGGGATCTGTAGTATGATATTCACTTCCTACCAAACCATTTTTGGTGGCTAGTAAGCATTGTGGGTTTTTCTTTTTTTTTTTGTTTTTCACATGGGCAACATGGATTACCCAAATAGGAAATAGGTGATTGTTACAAAAAAACATAAATCCACGCAGCGCTTCGAGACGCAAAGAAAAAAAATTCTTTAAGGATTTTACCCATACTCCGAGATTTTAAAATTGAATTTATAGACGCTAAGACGTTGTACGATATTGGTTTATTTTTAAAACAGCGAGCATTCGATATTTCAATATTTGATCTTTAAAGTTGTTTTTTTTTTAATATTATTTATTTCGTATATATATATAACCAATCAACTAAATACAATTGAAAGAGCAACAATAAAGTTACGTAAATTAAACTAATTGTTTTAGACGAACATATTATACATTAGATGCTGAATAAACTTTTGAAGTACAAGACATACAATTCAACTTTTAAAAACTCACATACTATGAAACTGTCAACTTCTAGTTTAAACAAAAGATATTTGATTTTAACCAATACTCTGTCTTCAAAAACAGCTGCTGCCACCAGCACCATAACAAAGAATAACTACTTTATGAAGGCAACTGATGTTGTATTGAATAAAAATAACAAATTTATAGATTCTGCCAACAATAACAAATTATCTGAAGATGACAAAAAAATGTCCAATTTAAACATTCATCATAACAAATCATTTCTGTCCAAGTGGTACTTTTTAGCCTCCATTTCTGTTTTTGCTTGTCTACTTATGTACTCTGTTTTGAAAGACGACAACTCTGAAGAACAAGACGACAAAGTTCCTTTGTTGCTATTAGACGAGGATGGAAATGTTATCTATACAAGAAAGCAAAAGATTAAGATTGCTGCTAATGACTGGATGTTTTTCTTTTACAGTACTCTTCCATTAAATGCTGTTTCAAGAGTATGGGGTCAATTAAACTCTTTAAACCTACCTGTTTGGTTAAGACCTTACAGTTTTAAGTTATACTCTTATTGCTTTGGAGTTAATTTAGATGAAATGGATCAACCTGAATTATCCCACTATAAAAATTTGAGTGAATTTTTCTATAGAACCATAAAACCAGAATGTAGACCTATTGATCCAGCCGATGAAATCGTCATTCCTTCAGATGGTAAGATTCTATCATTAGGTGAAATTGATCCTATAACCGGGGAAATCGAACAAGTTAAGGGTATCAACTATAACGTTAAAGAGTTTTTAGGAACTCATTCTCATCAATTAATGGATAAATCTATTGTTGAATATACTCCTACACTCAATGATATTTCCGATAGCAATGAACTAGAAGTTACACAAGAAATAGATCTAGAACAAGGTTTAAACATAAATACAGATAAACATTCTCAAATTGTACAAGATCACCAAGATCCAAAACATTTGCAAGTACTGAAAGATTTGATGGATACCGGAAAGTCTCATATGGCAACCTCTAGAGAAGATTTGAAAAACAACAAGAAGTTTATGTTTATAGTCATATATCTAGCTCCTGGTGATTATCATCACTATCACTCACCAACAAACTGGTTGGTTAAGATCAGAAGACATTTCCCTGGTCAATTATACTCTGTTTCTCCCTATTTCCAAAAAAATTTCAAGAACTTATTCATCTTGAATGAAAGAGTAAGTCTTTTGGGTAATTGGAAACATGGATTCTTCAGTATGACTCCAGTTGGTGCCACCAATGTTGGTTCCATCAAACTAAACTTTGACAAGGACTTGGTCACTAATGAAAAAAAGAAGTTGTATTCTAGCGACAAAGCCCAATCCTTAGATATAAACTGTTTTGAAGCAACTTATTGGTCCGAAGGTAGCACTAACAAAAAAGAAGGTATTCCACTAGTCAAGGGTGAAGAAATGGGTGGTTTTATGTTGGGTTCAACTGTTGTTTTGTGCTTTGAAGTCCCTAAAGAGTTCAAGTTTGATTGTAAATCAGGTGATTCTGTTCAAATGGGTCAAAGATTAGGTCACATTGAACCTAAGAGTCTATAACATAATATAGCTTTTGGTATATATATATAATCCTTTTCTTCTTTTTTTCTTTTTTTTTTGCTTGGATATATATTGTTTGATTAAGAATAAATTGTTAAATAAAACAACATCATTTATATTTTTCTTTTTTTATGGCCTAAAGTTTTTAGCATTCCAAAGCTCTATGTTAAAGTCAGTGTTTATATTTGACAAAACAAATAGGTTGATCTCTGGATTGTTTTGTAGATCCCTATCATCCCTTAATCTTTGTTTAAATTCATAATTCATTTCATCTTGAGAATTAAAATTATCATTATATTGACTCTTGTTCATACCATTGAAAAACTCCGTGTCTTTCTGGATGTTTCTTCTTTTGATAAATATTTTAATATCTTTATTTTTGTCATGGTTCTTCATCAATGCATCTCCTAAAATTGATAATGAATAATATGTCTTGTCATCAACGACAGAAACTCTTAAAACGTCATAAAGTTTTGGAATGCAGAATGGTGCTTCTTTAATGAATTCTTGACCATCTTTGTATTCAACTCTTAGTTCAATATGTTTATTATCCAAAGGTTCATTATCATCAGCATCTAAAACACAAACTTTGTTAGAATCTGATATAGTCATAAAATAAAAGTACTTAATATCTTGTAACTCAAAAGGAAAATTATTCACAAAAGGTAACATTGATAATATCAAAAAAGCTAGGTTCTTTTGATGTCCAGATACATCTACAATCTTCTGTTTTGCTGATAAATTCAATAATCCTAAACTAAAACTTGCAGAGATAGAATCAGCGTAGATGTCTGAAAGATAAGATATTTTCTCAATAAAGCCTCTTTTGTTTTTAATAGAGTCTTTATCGGCAACATTATCGTCATCTGAAAAGTTATCCTCAAAATAAGCTTCTTCATCACTCTCTTCTTCCTCAAAGCCTTGATTTTCCTGTTCTTGTGATGATTCAAATTCATCTTGATTTAAAATAATTCCATCAGTCAAATTTCTTGATATTTCAGGTATTTGGTCTGCAGCAACGTTAACATTAGGATACACTGTACTTTCCATAATGTTCATCTCAGAATCATCAGTTCTATCTATTTCATTGTTTTGAAGTATTCTGCTTATTATCTCGTTATAGTCTAAGTAATTTCTGTTTGAATCATAAAATAATGGTCTTCTATCGGAAACAGTAAATTCATCTAATCCGCTTTGACGTTTTATATCATATTTAAGGTTACCATCAAAAACAGACTTACCAATATGAACACCATTTGAATAATTTTCGTTGTAAAAATCAACTACAAAGTCATCTTCGTTTGTCAAAAAGAAATTACATCTTTGAGTAATTTCAGAATCTCCTGAACTACAAAAGTTCAAAGACAATGCCTCTAATAAAATTCTTCTAATAACAAATAAATGCTTCAAACAAATTTTCATGGAGTAACTCATATCAACAATTTTCAAATTGTTGTTAATGCTCAAATTCAAAGTAACCAAATTATCCAACATTTTTAACGCTATTGATTTTAGTTGAGTATTGCACATACCTACATTCATAATACTGTACGACAAAACATCAGCAGCCAATTCATAATATATTATTACGTTTTCAAAGCTTAAAGAGTCCATCTTAATAGTTTTTTTATGTATGTCTCCAAAAGATAAAATCAGCTTGTCAATGCTCATGTCCCAATGAACCATATTTTTAAATAATTCAAAATAAAAACAAGACTCCAAGTCAATAACCTCATTCCCGTTGTTCTTTATGTACAGCCTTAGCATTTTGACGGCATGATCTTTTTCTGATCTTAAGTAGATCAACAACATGTAGACCACAACTCCTAAATAATAAAGAGTACCATTTTGATCTGCTGTTGTTAAAATACTACAAGCGGCATTATCAACATTCTCGTTGTAATTTTTATCTGTTATGAAGCTGATATCATATAAGTTGTTTAATCCTGAAGCAATACTGGCACTTATATTAAATGAAATCTTTTGAGTTTTTTGTTCATTGAGAGTAATTTTTGTAAATACTAAAGGTAATACCAAGTAATCAATGGATTGGTTAGCAGTACCCAAATACAACAAACCTAAAGTTAGTAATGAGCTTATTTGTAAGGTGAAATGATGATTTAGATCAATGTTTTTATGTGGCAAAGCTGTTTCCAAATGCAATACCATTATCTTTGTCATCAATTCATCCTTAGAGCTAACATTTGAACAACCTAACCCCAAAAAAAATCCTCTATTCACTGGACTAAACTTAGTCACTACAGTGTAGTATATCGAGCTGGAATTCCATGACTTTAAATATCCATTTAAACCTAAGCCATATAAAAATCCACCATACTCAACACTTAATTTTGCAGGTCTCATACTAGAAATAGTTTTATCATCAATGCCGTACATATTTTGAGCTATAGCTAGTCCTTTAGCTATGCCCGCAGAAAACTTAGCCATATGTAGAAACTGCAATGATATTATCTTTTCAGCATCATTTTCCTTGCAAGGAATTGTTTTATAATCATCAAAGCCACAGACAATTTCTAAATTGATATTGCTTATATCCAACTTTGTTGAAGCATTAAACAAATAGTTGTCGTCACTATTGTATACTAAAGATGCCCATCCAATAGGCTTGCTTATATGTCTTAAAAACTCAATAGTCTTGACTTTTTCTCTTTCGTGATAAGCAATTTTATTGTTGAATAGACTGTTATTTAAAATAGGATGCATGAAAGCAAGAATTTTTGCAGAACTCAACATGTCAGCATCATCAATAAACTGTATTTTTAAATCAGCGATATTGTCTGTTCCATTTGTTAAGCTGTTCATGGTTTTGATTGTCTTTTCAATATCATTTCTCAAAAAAAACTTTTTTGTATTTAATTCATCTGAAGCTTTTATCTCATGAAACAACTTCTCATGAGTTATTGAATAGCTTTCAAAAAATTGGATAAGAGACAACGGATAATCATCTTCCAATGTTAATAGAATGTCAAATTTAGATTCTACACCTGATTTGCTATTCAAAAGATTTTTTGCAACATTCATAAACATATTTATAAGTTTAAAAGTTCTTGGGTAAAACACGGAATTGAACCAAGAAGTTTGTAACATAATTTCATCAAAAAATTCCAAAATAATTTTTAGCTCATTCTCAAAATATATTTTAGAAAGTTCTGTGACTAGACTGGTTGAATCTCTAATTTTATTTAACAATAAAGATATTAAAAAGCTGATGTTAAGTATTGACTTACATGAGGTATTTGAAAAATCTTTAGGTTTTGAAGAAATACTCGGCATAGCTCCGTTTGCTATATTACCGTTTTTTGATTCATTTACGTCCTTTGTCAATGCAATAGCTTCATCATCAAGCTTATCAAAAATATTTAAATATTTCATTTTCCAAGCACAGTTTGGATTGGAACTGTGTTCAGAATAATTAATATACAACATCATTCCAAGTTTTTTTCTGAAAAATGTATATGACGTGTCTAAAGCAAGTTCTTCGTGATACCAAAATAATATATCCAACAAAGTTATAAAAAATTTGTCAAAATTAGTTAAGTCTGCAATGCTTAGTTTAATAATGTCGTAAAAATCTTCAAGCTCAGCTTTGTTATGATGTTTACAGTTTTTCAAGCTCAACAAAACAAAGAAAGCATCTAAAGGATCGTAAACTGGTTGTCTGTCGACCAGATATACAATTAATAGTTCAAAGATGGCCAAATATTTTGTGTTGAACTCTAAATTGGCCGCTTTAAATAATTTTAAAAGTTTTTGAGTTAGAAGGGAGTTTTTGACTTTGTATAAAGACTCGTTTTTGATATAGCTAATGTCTTTTAGAACAAATTTATTGTTTGTCACGTGAAAAATAGAATATCCAAGTCTAGAATTCTTAAAAACTAATCTAAGTCCATTAATGCTTAAATCATACTTTATTTGAAGTATATGCTCCGAGTATGTGTGTGTTGATGATGAAACATAACTGATAGTGTTATATTTGCTAGCTTTGTAAATAAAAGTCTTTAAAATATCATTGCTACCTATTCTTATAACATAATTGTACATTAAATAGTTTTTTCCGTCTATATGAATTATTATGCTATTTGTCAATGCAAGACTTGCTATGTCGCTATTATTAAGAGGTGTTTGTACTATGTTTACTCGTTTGGAGTAAGAAAAACTGTTATTATCTAGCAACAGCTTCGGATCTAAACACCATTCATACGAATCAACTTCAAAGCTTAAGCTAAGTTTTCTAAAGTTGAGACAATATGTCTCTGTCACTTTAGTTCTTGTATCAAAGAATGTTAAGTACTTGTTATTTTCATAGATGTCATTGAATCCATTGATCCATGTTGGGGAAACATATTCGTGAGAAGCTGTATCTAAGTAAACAGAATGGTAAGTTCCAAAAGGATCTGTTAATAAAAGTAAAGCGGAATCTAATTCTTCAACATCATTTTTCATATCTTTTAAAAGACATATACAATTTGTGAATGCAACATATTGTCGTACTGGGTAAATAGGCACCTTTTCAAAAAAAACAAAGTCTTCTTCTTCAGTTATGTCATCAAAAATCTCATAATTAGAATCAGATTCAAAAATTGTTTTGTATCGTTGTGCAGTTTCAGGATCTAGTTGGTAAATTGATTTATTCCAAATTTCGAAGACGATATTTAAAGAACTATTTGCATCCATATCTGCAAGGCTTTCAGGTTTGTGAAAATCATTAAGACTGCTAATTGCTTCATCATTAGTTTTTTTTAAATTCAATTTTTTAAGTATTTTCTTGTAGCATAATCTATATTTTGTTAATATGCAAAGATAAATCCCATCATTTTCAAAGTTTACAAACTCACAACCTAGAAAGGTATCATACAAAAATTCAATATTAAAACTTTCTTGAAGGTTATCTTTGAAGTACCAATAAATAGTGTTGTTTTTTGATTTTTTATAGTCGTTATTATCATTTTTCGTCTCAAAATCAAGCTCTGGAAAACTGTCCTTTGCAAAATTGAAATTATCTATAGCATTTTCGAAATCAGATTTAGCTTTATTTGGCGATGTTTTATTATGCAAAAGTATCAAATCATTCGTATTTTCTGGCTTAATAAAGAAAGAAGAATGAGTTTTCAACTCTATTAAAACCTTATCCATTAAGTTAATAACTCTGATAACACTA
>ERZ794936.238-NODE-238-length-30875-cov-33.440655_pt1 | contig 30875 bp, 17 predicted proteins | sample MGYA00511083_ERZ794936 | MGnify/ENA primary metagenome ERZ794936 (study PRJEB30137, sample SAMN04331409) | food metagenome | isolation source: Y2 must sample point D1 replicate A | place: Australia: South Australia | collected 2014 ... | reverse complement strand
AACACTACACCTAAACACTACACCTAAACACTACACCTAAACACTACACCTAAACACTACACCTAAACGCTACACCTAAACACTACTAAACCAAACATAATCAAATATAAAATTAAATAAATAATCAAAGAAAATAAATTAGTTGTTTTAGCCTATTTCACTGTCTTTATCTATATAATAGGAGCAAATCGAATAGGAGCAAATCGAATAGGAGCACATCACAGTACTCTCAATATGCAATTAAACAATAAGTACTTGAAAACTACAAAAACACCTCTTGAAATGCACCTTTCTTTCTTAATTTCACGTGGCAATTTTCACCAACACATGTGTTTGGTCCATAGTTGTTCGGGTTTGATGGACCTTTGAACCTGGACATGGATTTCTTGGCCCCGGCACTCAAACGCGTGGCATGGTTCACTCTCAATACACATCTTCCACAAAACACATGACCACACGGTTTTGCTACAAAACACCTTTTTGAGCATTCTCGATCGTAATCAGTTGGTCTTGTAAGAGCTTGAAAGGGACAAGCAACTCCATACTTCTCCACCATGTACTCAAAGCTTTGATCAATTGATCGTTTGCCTTCGAAATCCAAAGGAATACCCACGCCTAGTTCAACTCCACATAAAACACAAATTGGAACTTTTTCATATCCTTCCATAACCTCGGCTACAACGGAACTCGTATTTCCATTTGAAACATTTGTATTTTGCATTTTATCCCTGTTCATCAAAATATCACTACTAAAAGAAGAGGTGTACCCTGATGGCAAATTCCCAGCTTTCCCATATATCTTGTTTTTTTGAGCTTCCGTGCTCTCAGAAAATTTGTTTGTCAAAGCAGATCTTTCTGCTGCTTCCCGTCTTTCAATCATTTGAATGATACTGCGTGTCGTTTCTTCTTCATTGCCTAACATTGGAGCAAAATACCCACTTTCCAAGTATGCGCGTCTATAGGTGTCATCATCACCACGATGACTCTCACCGGTTGGTCCCCGCATCGCATCATTTCCACTTTGTCCTAATCCCATATTCCGTCTAAAACGCATGTAATCACGACCAGCCTCTCTTGTTGCAGATTCCTCCTCATATCCGTTTCTATGATGTCCCCGTCTATAGTGTGGTTCGGAAACCCGAGAAGCAACTACTGCAGATGATGTTGTCTCAACGGCTTGTGTATATTGCTCCAAGCGAGAATTTCCCCTGATACTGCGATACCTGATAAACAAGTTCTTTAAATTTTTAATCGCTTCAGTAGCTCCAGTAGGCATCGTTCTATTCACAGTTTGTTGAAACGTAAACAAAGTTTCACAATCGTCAAAGGCTTTCTTGATGGCTAAGGGGTATTTTGCAATTTTCTCTCTCACATCTGTCAACTCCGTATTCACTTCTAAATCCGCATGCCCACTAGCACGTTGTAACATCTGCTGGGCCCTTCTTTGCTGCATGACCTGCATTCGACGCTGAGTCGCCAACTGCTGTCTTAACCTCCTCACGCTCATTGGCACATCTGTTGCGTTTGAGTTTCTCACCGATGGCCCATTGGCAGCAACAACTTGGGAATTAGCTGCCGTGATCGGCTGGAAGCGAGAAGGCTCTGCAGTGTTCACACTTTGCAAGTTTTGATCATCATCAACCAAAAACAACCCTTCGTTTTCACCAAGTAAAATAGAGTCCGTTGCTCTTCTTGATACATGCATTAGTTGGTTACGCTGTCTTTCTGCACCCCTATTCAACCTCCTCAGATGCCTTTGTTGTGTAGACTCTTGCGATCTTTCACGCTCATAATTCCGTAGCATGGTGCTTTCAAAAGACGCACGGTCTCTTTGCATGCTGCCATTTCTGTCGTATACATACATGTTGTTGTTCCCCGGTAACTGAATTTGAATATAGTTACTATCGGTCATCACATCAGCAGGTAACGGGTTTGTATTGATGGTGTTCGTTTGTTGAAGGATTTCCATATCTTCATTTTCAACATCACTTTCCTGCTGGACATCCCCACCGGTTGCTTGTTGCGATTGGTTTCGCTGAGGCACTTCAGCAACATCTCCCAAGCTGTTGTCGTTAACTTCTAAATCAATAACTTCACGGTTATCAGCAGTGATCAAACTCGGATCAAACTCTCTGTTTTCTGTATGATTCACATTATGCTGGAAAACAATTTCACGAACAATTTCAACCTCATTGCTGGTGTCACTGAGCCTATTCAAACCCTCGGCATTTGTGAATAAGCCAACACGGTCTCGCTGAGGCCTTTGGCCTCTTTTCGGCCTCGACACTGTATTGGGTGTGTGAGATCCGTTACTTCTTTCTCGTAAACGCTCTTCAAGTCGCTGCTGTATTCTGCTTCTTCTCATCGAGGCTTTGGACGAGAGGTACCCAGACGACTGTGTATCTGCTTCAGCTGTGGTGTCTTCTTCTGCATCACTGATTTCCACAACACTTTGGGAGCTGTTCCGTGAAGTATCATCCCCACCAGTCTGCTCGGAGTATGCTGGATCCCCCTGACGAGCTATAGAACTTGTGTCAATAGGTCGTGTTTCCTCTTCGTGTTGATTACGTAGGTTGGTCATTTTGTAATGAGGGTGGTTATTTTGGTGGTGGCAAACGTTTGCAAAATATGAGTATCTAAAAAAGTTGCTGAATGATTTGACGTGTTCCAAATTGCGGTTTTTAATTTGACAATAGCACGCTATCGGTGGCAAAACCTAACTGTTGTTCGGTCGTTTTTTTTTTTTTTTTACTAAATTTTTAGCACAGATGTTTTTGTTTCCATTTATCAACTACTAATGATAAATAAAAATTATATAAACTTATATGTCATGTAAATGTAAGAAACACGAAACCTTTACGCATTACCTTTTCGCACATTAAAAAGTCGATAGGGTGGAAATAACTTATTTTGGTATCACCTGGGCATTAGAATGATCGGGTAACTTGAAAGTTAAGTTCAATACGGAAGAGAGGTTACACAATATTGTGCCGCGAGCCACATCCATTAGGGTCTGACACTTCAATACTGGACAAGATGCATCAAAAGACATGGAAATAGCCAATAGCACTGAACAAAAAAAACTCGTTTTCTTTTTCTTCAAAAATAAACTTATACTTAAATATACAAATATGAGGACGTTACACTCTATAAAGCAAACCCAATGAACAGATAAAGATGAGAACTTAGACGTAAAGAACAACCGTCTTTCTTCCCTTTCAAGAGAGAAAAGGTTTTCCTTAAAATTATTTTTTTATTTTTTTTTTTTTTATTTGTCTAGGTGTCTGCAAAATTTAATGTACATGGTTTTCCTTTTTTTCGAAATATAATTTTTTGATCAAATCAAATGATTGAAAAAATCAACAACTCATTTACTTGGAGGGGTTGGGGTCTCTTGTTACTATGCTACACTTATAAACCACCTCTCATGTATTTACCAACAACAATACAATGGTCTCTTTCATAAGGTTCCAAAGTCAATTGTTCCAAAGGTTTGATTTTTTCTTCTCTCAATTTTTGAACTTCTCTAGCGAAAACAGTTTCAGCATCAACAGTAGAATCAATACAGTTGGCTTTGATAGAAATAACAACACCACCTTGGTCTTTCAAGAACATATGGGAGTTCAAAGCAATAATTCTTGCTTGATCTGGTTGAGCAACATCAGCAAACACACAGTCAACCATACCGATCAACATTCTATATTTTTGTGGATGTCTGGCATCTTCAATGATTGGAATAACATTTGGTCTCTTTTTAGCCATAGAAATCAATTCTCTACCTGGTCTGTGAGAAAATTCAACAGCGTAAACTAAACCTTCTGGACCAACAACATCGGAAACGTGGGAAACAGATGTACCGGAAGCAGCACCCAAGTACAAAACTTTTTTACCTGGTCCGATAAACAATTCGTCCAAACCACCCATGATACCGGCGGCCAATTTGGATCTGAAAGGATTCCAAACTCTGTATTCGATTTTGGTTGGAGGAACACCTTCTTCTTTAGATGGTTCTTCAACAGAAACTCTTTTTTCACCGTAAACACTTTCACCTGGGGCCATGTTTTTGGTAACTAACAAATCTTCTTTACCTCTAGCAATGAAAACACCACCAAATTTGTGTGGTTCAATGACAACTTTAGCACCACCTCTGGCACCACCGCTAGCACCACCTCTAGCACCACCTCTGGAACCACCTCTAGCACCACCTCTGGCACCGCCTCTGCCACCACCGAAACCACCTCTGGAACCACCTCTGGCACCACCTCTGCCACCGCCGAAGCCACCTCTGGAACCACCTCTGCCACCGCCGAAGCCACCTCTGGAACCACCTCTGGCACCACCTCTGCCACCGCCGAAGCCACCTCTGGAGCCACCTCTGGCACCACCTCTTGAACCTGGTCTGAAAGACATTGTTATAATATGCTTTTAATTTGTTTTTGTTTTTCTGTTATAATTTTTATTTTGGATAATTTTTCCTGATTGATATTTTGTCGATTAAACTTTTAAAGAAGATAACTGCAAATGAGAATGTCTTGTTTTAAATGATTGATCTGATTGTAATGCACAATGGGGAAAAAAGAACGATATGTTCGAAGTTTGGAAAAATTCGTTGAAACTTGTTTGTAAATCTTTCGAGCTTGGTTTTTTTTCAAGCTTTTCTTTCACAAGAGATACAAGAGAGATAACTGAGTGACAAAGAACAAGAAGTGCATTGACAAAACATACTTAGGTAAAGCTTTTCAATTGAACATGTTGCTTAACAGATCAAGTATGTATCCATAAAGGTCTTGAATACAGAAAATCTTCAACACATTATTAGAAGTTAAAGAGATATACATGAAAAGTGGAAAAAGAAAAGAAAAGAAACCATACTCAACAAGCAATGGAAAACTTACGCACTTGTACGTCTCTCATCTAGAATAACTCGAATGTTCAAATGAAATTGGTTAAAATCTGGTATGCCATTTTGTAATTAAGATGTGAAAAATTTACCATCTGCACAAGAAACACAGAATGAAAATCACAAAGAGACAGAAAAAAAAAAAAATAGAAAAAAAAAAAACAAAAAAAGAAATGTTGTATTTTGAAAATTCAGGTCTCTTTCTGTAATGTTCAAACTGTAAACTGCGCAAAAGACAAGAAAAAACAGAAACATCGAAATTAAAAAAAAAAAGAAAAGAGTGGAAAAAAATAAAATAAAAAAACACTTTTGAAAAATACGCCAGCACGTGTAAATATTTGCTTTCAAGTTGCACGTGATAGTTTAATAAAATAACCTATCACATGACCGTATTTTTGAAAATGGGTTTTCCGCGCATCTTGTGACCTTTCCATTTCGCATAGTCGTGTCACATGTATCCATGTTTTGTTACTTTTCATAGTGTCCCTTGATATACCCGAGAGCATAAATCTTTTAAAAGCTTACAGTAATCAAAAGCGTTTTATGCATTTCGTCATTCACTGATGTCAGCTTCTGTTACAAGAAGCTATCATATTTTTTTTTTTTGGTCCCATTGACAAGATGCTCATTTACAATGGTACTTCTCCCGGTAACTCTTGAAAGAGGGTTTAGAAAGTGGAGCACCCAAACAACCATCAAAATCATGACCGCCATCACGATCAAATCTCGTTCCAAAACTTTGAAATCCTGTCAAATAGAAACCACTGATGCAGACAACTTGGCCAGTGTTGCTCAGAAAATTAGCGCTCAAAACAAGAAGATAAATCCAAATAGATTGAGGTTGACATACTTGAAAGAGTCCAAGCAAATTCCTTTGGAGAAATTTGACTTTGCCTTAGCAGCTGCTGACGGAATGGATTTGTACGTCAAGGACTTGGGTCCTCAAATTTCTTGGAGACTAGTGTTTGTGATTGAGTACTTTGGGCCTATTCTTATCCACGCATTGGTTTACTTGGCTTCTTTGAATCCATCATTGGTTGCCAAATACCACTCTTCCTCGCAAAATTACAATGCAGAACTAAGCAAATTGGCCTTTATGTTGAACTTGTTGCATTATTTGAAAAGAGAGTTTGAAACTGTGAAAATCCACAAGTTTTCCAATTCTACCATGCCTTTATTCAACGTTTTCAAAAACTCTTTCCACTACTGGGTTTTGAATGGGTTGATTTCCTTAGGTTACTTTGGGTATGGGTTTGTTTTCCCCGAAAGTATTTTGACCAAAGTATACAGTCATTTACAAATTGTTCCTTTGATTGGAGCTTTTTTGTTTTTTGAAACAATGAACTTTAAAATTCATTACGATTTGAGAAAATTTGGTGATGAAAGCGCCAAAAAGGGTGTTACCAAAAGAGTTCCTCTTCAACATGGGTTATTCAAAATTTTTGTTGCTCCAAATTACACTTTTGAAGTTTTGAGTTGGTTGACTTTTACTGTAATTTTCAAATTCAACCTTTTTGCTTTGATTTTTTTCTCAGTATCAACCACTCAAATGTACCTGTGGGCAATGAAGAAAAATAAGAAATATGGTACCAAAAGAGCTTTTTTGATTCCTGGTCTTCTATGATAAGGCACAGAAAGATTTGAAAGGCTAACAAGTTTGTTCCTATGTTGAATTCGAGTTATATATATATATATATATATACTCTAGCTGCTTAGCAAGATATCATTATTCACAATTCGTAATCATCAGTCAATTCGTTAAACCATTTGCACTTTAAAATATCTTTTGCGCTGGGTCTTTTGTGATAGTTCCATGTTAAACACATTTGAAGAATTTCAAAACAATTCTTGTGATCTTCAAACAAACTTTTCTTGTAATGGTCAAGGGCCTCATTTTTTCCTTCGTTAGATAAATCATTGCTTGCTGAAGAATCTCCATGCTGTGCCGATGTATTTTCTTCTAAAAGCGTTCCCTCCAGGTAGCTCAGTGTGTCCCAGGCAGGCGAGTAAGCCGGAAGAGTGCCCATTTTGTTTTCGTCTTGTAAAAGTTTCTTCACATATCCTTTCAGTCCATTCTTGAAACCCTCCTCACTGATCCCCTGTAACAATGCTGTAGAAATGTTACATCCTAGACCGTGCAACCTGCAGCATTTATTCAACTGCTTGATCCCAAATATAACTGAGAGTTCCATCAACGACTCAACATCGTCTAAACTTTGAAACATTGGAAACCTTCTGGCAAGAAAGCACAAAAGAATCACACCACATGACCACATATCGATCTTGACAGTTTGTCTTGAACACTTTAGAAGAACTTCAGGTGCTCTGAAACCTCTGGTCCCTGCTCTGTTTGCCCTTCTGCTTCTTCTTGATTCATGCTTGGGATATCCGCGGGTTAGATCAATGGCGTTGTTATTTCCAAAAACTTTGCTTGTGTTAGCAACGTTTTCCTTGTTACCACCATCTCCATGTTTATGATCGTTTCTCAGTTTCCGCCCATCAGGAATACTCGACTCTGGCCCTGTACCGGTACTTTCCTCCATGTAATTTACACATGGACACTTGTCGATAGATCCCTCGCTTACCGAATGGTCTGAAGAGTTTTCCAATTCAGCCAAACCAAAATCAACCAAAACACCCTTGCCCAGTTTCGTGTTGTACAGAAAATTGGTTGGCTTGATATCTCTGTGCATGACACCGCGTTCGTGAATGTAGGCAAGAGCTTCAAACATCTCAAACATATACTTTTTAATTCCTTTTATGGGCAGCACTCTATAAAAAACACGAAAGTCTTCGTGTGCGTAATAAGGTAAAACAGCAATAATCTGATCTTGATACCGAAGCGCATCATACAAAGGCGCGATCCTTGGAGATTTGGAAAGGATGTAAAGCAGTTTCAACTCATTGTAAATTCTTTGTGGAGAAGAAGTAACGTATATTCTTTTCAGCGCAACGTATGTTGTTGGTTTTTTGGCAGAGCCGGTTATGGACCCAGCCCAAAAATGATTTTTTAGGGAAGCTTTGGTGGCGTTCAAACGGTTGGTTTTGTCTCTAGCTTTATAAACGCTAGAAAACGTACCTTCACCAATTTTGTCTAGTAACTGATACTTGCTTTTCAAACCGGGAAAATCGTGAAGCAAATCTTGCATTTCATCAATAATATCTTGAGGAACAAACGGATCAAAAGAACTTTGGTTGTCATCGCTGCTTAAAGCCTCTTTTTCCGCCTGCCCGCCATCCTCACTGTTCTCTTCCTCATCGTCAGTAGCGTCTTCCTGCGTGGTTAAAGATCTGTAGTGCCTAACGGCTTGACTTTTTTTAGAGGGGGAGTTGATCAAATCCTGCTTGCTTATGATTTTGGTGGGTGAAATTTTCAGAGGAGAGGTTATAACAGAGGAGACTTGGTCAGTTTTGATTTCTTGCTTCGGTGTTTCAAACCTCATTTTTTTATGTACTGGCTCTTTAGCGTGTTGTGGGACTTCAGGTTGTTCGTTGCTGTTTTCGCTGCCAGAATCGGTAATCTGCACCTCGTTCGCAACTTCTACCAAACTAGCTTCGTTGCTTTGATTCATGTATCCAAATCCATGCTTTCTGGTCTGCAGTAAAGCGTTCTCTTCCTTCACATTTCCAGATGTTTTCACGCTACGCTCATCTGTAATGAATACCGATTCATCCATTGCTTTTTATTTCAGTATAGGAATGTAATATTACTAAGTACCGTAGCGTGTTACAATTCCCCGTTTCCCCCGTGCAATATATCTTGCTAAGCCCACTGGTGTTATCAGGATTGGTAGTATGCTAGGTTTCTAAATTGGCGTTCTTTCCAGTAAGAGTTGAAAGTTTGAACTTCTCTTTTGGTACCATTGATTTTCGTGACTCGTGGAAAAGTCGCGAAACTTTTGATTTGATTATTTACCTTTGTCAAAAAACTGAAAATATATTTACCCGCCTGTTAGTACCTGAAGTTATGCTCTTGTTTTCAGAGCAACCCTGATGCTCTAAATTGGGGAAGAAAGCATCCAACTGCAATGCATTCATCATAAAAACTAAAAACACCAACGCACCAAGACCAAACACCATCATGCTACAGCGTGGGAGTTTTTTTCAGCTGGCTATACTATTTTGCTATACAGCACTTTTGGCAAATGCAAACCCTATCACCTTCAAAGTTTCCCAAAAAGAATGCGTGCACATAAATACTCCAGAAGAAGGCTGCCGAGTGGTCTACTATTTTGCTGTACAGTCTGGTGATAAGAACGATTACGAGATAAACTACTGGATCCACGGGCCAGAAAGCGAAGAAGCCTTGGCCAGTAGACAAAATGAAAGACAGGGCGAGTGGGAATTCGTAGCTGCCTTGGGCGGAGAGTACTCTTTTTGTTTTGAGCCTAGCACTTCAAATTCTAAAAGAACCATTGACTTTGATGTGAAATACACCTGTCCAAACTACATTGGAGACTCTAAGTTTACAGAGAGCTTTTTGAAAGATGCAAGCAAGCATTACAATGAAGAAGACACCAAGATGGACGACTTTTTGGATACTTTGGATGTGAAATTCAACACCCTTGAAAAAAACTTGGAATACTACAAAACCAGAAATAACAGAAACGAGCAAACTGTAGAGTCGACAGAAAGACTTATTTTTTGGTTTTCACTATCTGCATTAGCATTGACCGGTCTTATCACAGTTGGTCAGTCTTACCTTTTAAAATATGTTTTCCAGCGGTCCCGGAGAAACAAAGTGTAAAGGTCATTTGGAGAGTATCTATAAGTTATATATATATATATATATATATAAAGTTTTGCAGATCACGCATATAGAGTATGATATTAGTGAAGTTATGCAAGGGCGGTTTTGCTATGCTGTTCAAATTAATGTTTTCTGGGCTCCAAAAGCATTTGTCCAGGGGGTTTCTTAACGTGTCCACCTGCAGTATAGTCGAAAACCAAAGATCCCCTAATGAATGTTTGTAGAACGCAACCCCTAACTTTGAAGTTGTCATATGCTGTCAGCTTGTTTTTGAAATACGTTGCATTGTCATGTATTTTGTATTCTCTAGTGTCATCGAAAACAATAAAGTCTGCATCGTAGGTTTTCCTCAAGAAACCCTTTGTATCTTGTAGGCCCACTTGAATGCTGGTGTTTTCGCAGCACCATTTTACAATTTCAACAAATGAGATTGGAGGATCTAGAGACTTGGTTCCAAAAGTGTACATAAGCGGTAAACCCAAGCCAACAGATGCAATACCACCCCAAGAGTCAAAAAAATCACCCTTGTCCAGGTTTTTCAAATTTGGAGTGCATGGAGAATGATCTGACACGACTGAGGTTAAAATGTTCTTTCTCAAACCGTCCCAAAGAGCTAAGCGGTTTTGTTCTTTTCTAATTGGTGGGCAGCATTTGAAATACGTTTTACCATCAGGAATGTTTTCACTTGCAATAGATAAATAATGGAAACAAGTTTCCGCCGTTATTGGCAAATTGTCTTTTGTTTGAGCTTTTTGCAGCAAAGACAAACACTGTTCAGAGGCTAAGTGAACAATATGAACAGGACAAGTTTTCCCACTTTTCTGTATTTGGTTTTTCATTAGTGCAACAACTAATTTCAAAGCATCTTTTTCAAATTGATCAGGCCTAGACATCAGAAACGAGTTGTACTCCCTTGGATTTACCTCAGCTAACAATTCGTCTTGCTCTTTTGCTAGATCGAGCGGTGACTCAAAAGAAATATGATCATCATCGCAATGATCAAAGTTGTGTGCCAAAGAATGGATTTTCCCATATTGAGGTTCACTAGAGGACAAAACTCTTGATAAAGATAGCCCTTGTTCTACAGGAGATTTAACCGCACTTAGAGAGTTCCCAATTTCATCACAAACAGAGGAATTATTACTATCAAGACAGTCGACATTGTTGTTTGATTCCGCTTGGTCTTCCTTTTGCAATTCTGCATGAAACATCACCACTGTTTTTTCATTTTGTAGCTCTTCAAACACTTGTTCCACATATTCTTTATCAACCGCAGGAAATTCATCGACTCCAGATGCAATCAGAAATCCTTTGAACCCTCTGACCCCCGCTTGAAGCAAGGGTTTCAGATCTTTCAAGTTTCCAGGAATAATGCCACCCCAAAACGCAATGTCACACCACAATTGATTTTCCGCAGCTTTCAACTTGATATTAAGGTTTTCTATTGTTGTTGTAGGAGGAATTGCATTGAGCGGCATGTCAACAACAGTTGTCACACCTCCAGAACTCGCAGCCTTTGTTCCTGTCTCAAAACCTTCCCATTCAGTCCTCCCTGGCTCATTTAGGTGAACGTGCGTGTCAACTAGTCCCGGTAACAGTAGGTACGGAGAGTAATTTGTGTAAGACGAAACAGAGCTTAGTCTGGGGTCGTGATCAGAGAGCACCTCGCCTAAGTAAACCTCGGTAATCTTTCCAGTGGTTGTGTCATAAAGTAGGGTACCTGGTTGTAGTTTGCCTTCCAGCACACATCTACGTGATGAAACCGCTTGTATTGTCATGTTGGTTTTTTGCCTTATTTTTCTAAGCGTTAAAGTTTTAATACCCGAAATGATATTAAGAATATTTAGGTTTCCAGTATTTTCTATACCAATTGGACGTCAAAATGCGAAAAAAGTTCAACAACTAGTCATTGATTTATCCAGGTAAAGTTAACCTTCTCTCTTTTTTGTTTTCTGTTTTCTTATATATATATATACATATTGCCCATAGATCTTTGGGGAAGGATTATTTCCAAAACATTGAAAAAGATATATTATAAGCACTGCCGTTTGAGGTCGGAAGATAAGAAAAAAAAAGAAGATGAACAAAAAGCTTATCGGAGATCTCCGTCATAATGTTTCGGGGAAAAAATATTTTTTTTGAGTAAAAACGGGAAAGAAGGAAGTCTCAGATGTTGAAACTTTTTGCGATGTAAAGGTTGGCCAAAGAATTATTTGTAGAGTGCTACACTTCATACCGGAAAAATGTTGAAGACTTGGTTTTTGACGCGACTCTCTTTAGATCAAACTCTGTACAAATTGATATTCTATTGACTGAGGCGAGAGTTGTTGAACAGCTTGTTGATTGTTCATCAAAAAGATCAGAATATCAGCCTTCAATGCACTCAAGTCCAAAGTTTCACAGTTTTCTTGCTCGTTTTGTCCAACAAAAGCGCGCACTAGCTTTTTAACAAAGCTGGATGTTACAACGCTTGAGCCAAAGCCTCCTCCATTGCCAGATTGAATCAAGTTTATGATTTTTAAAAACCCGAGAAGAGTGGCAGTTTTTTCTTCGTAGTCGCTTAGTTCAGAAGCTACCGAAAGCCACGAAGATATAGATCCTGCATTAATAAATTGTGGATTGTTGGCAAACAGCTCCGGATGAAATATCGCCATTTTTCCCATACAGACAACAACATTTTCTTTAATTGATTGCTGTACGATATTCCCAAAATACAGATCTAACATTAGGTTACTTAGCTCAATCGAGTAAGCTCCCAACTCCTTTACTCTTTCCACGATCAATCCTAAAACCCAAAGAGCATTGGTCATTGACGAGATGGCACCCCAAGAGTCTAGAGAATACTCGTCCTGTTTGCATTCCAACATACAGCTCTTTAAGAAAAAATCGTCATGGCTCTTCAAAAGATATGCTTCCAACCTTGTTGGATATTGCAACAGCAAATCACCCATAATAGCAAAACACGACTGTCTCACTTCTGGCACAGGGTCTTGTATACATTTCACTAATATATCCAAAACGTTTGAAGACTGGTTGAAAACAAGAGAATCACCTATCAGCTCCCCCAAACCTTGAATCAAACCATCAATCAAATCTAGTGCGCTAACCAAAAGATCTTTTTCGGGCACTTCCACCCTTGGATCTTGTTGGGCACGCTCTTCCAGCAATAGGCAGTTGACAATGATTCTCCAACATCTACCATAAACATCTGGGGCCATTGAAAGAAAGTTTTCACCCATGACAGCAGCAACTGTGCTCAAACATTGTAACAAAGGCCACAACTCCCTGTCGGTATCGTTCAACTGCGACCATTTACTGATCAAATGAGGCATAATGATATTCAAGTCGTTTTCATCAAGACCGCATCTTTCCACAAATACTTGCACGACGTCGTACAAGATTATCAAATTCTTCTTTTGATACTTCAAAAAACACTCATTGAACTTGGCCAACAAAGTGTCACTCAAAAGCCCGTTTAGCATATCGTCGTCCATGTTTTCCATGAAAGTTGCCACACAACTAATAGCGGAAGCTTGAACAGATTTTTTAATATCGAAAATGGTGGATTCCAAAATCGGTTCCAATGTTGGTAACAAAAGCTGAGGCTGTTCGTTACATATCCAAGATGAAAACCGTCTAATGCACCAGCACGCAATCTCCCTAATGGCATAGACCGGATCACTCAATTCTTGCACTAAAAATGGAATCATGACAGGTAATTGGTCTTTAACATATTGCACAGCACCGTCACTCAATGCGCTTAGTGTCAGTATGGTAGCTTCTCTCACGTACCATGTTTCGGAAGTTAAATGCTGTCTTAATAAAGGAAATGCTATTGTAATGACTTGCTTTGGCAAAATCTCGGTCAAACACTCTAATGTGTTTGCACTACATTTTCTCAAGTTCCAAATATAGTCTTCGTCATCTTCTTCGTCATCAGCATCATCTTGTTCGTCATTTTCTCCATCTTGTCCATTGCCGGTGCTCGAATTTTTTTTTGTGTTGTTTTTCTTATTCATGGACACACCAATTGTTGGCTTGATGTTTTCGTCTTTATCCGGGATATTACAATCCGGTTCGTCGTTAGAGGCTTCAATTTGCAAGATCTTTTCTTGATCATAGCAAACGTGACTAATCAAAACAGGAATGATATCGTTGATATAGGGCTCAATCATATTAGCTGGGACACTTTCAGTACTGCTCAAGGTCAACAAAAAATCACAGGCTTCCAAGGCATTGTTGTCTTCATCATCGCCGTCTTTGCCATGAGCGTCATTGATCAAATGCAACATGAACTGAATTATACCACTCAAATTGTCCATAAGCTTTTCCGGTCTGAAGTCAAGAAGGGCCGTGAATGCAAGACATATTTGCTCTCTAACTCTCCCATCAGGATTTGTGGTGTTAGATGCTAATTGAAAGATATTGCTCAAAAACAAATCCATGCTTGTGATAAAGTATTGCGTTTGCAAAGGAATGATGCAGTTCAGCGACTTGATGCACTCTGCTTTGATTATTGGCGTGGTCTTTTCTGAAATCATAAACTCAAGAAAAGTAGGAACTAACAGCTCAATCGGTTTAACGTTGCCATACCATTCGTAAGTAAAATACTGTGCTGAATCTTCCATAATGTTGGACAAAGCCTTGATAGCGTACTCATTGTTACTTTCCGAAACCATTGTTAGTAATTGCGATAGCGTGTTTAGAGACACTGGATCGTAGCGATTAACTTTTGTATAATACACAGAAAAAATGGTTGTTATGACAATACCAGAAATGTTTCTAATCAATTTGTTTTGCTCTTCATTTTGTAATCCTTTGATAATGTTGGATTTGATGTATTCAGTTATAATTTCTGGCTGCGCATGTCCCTGATTATGCAACGACAACAAAGTGTTCTTCAATAGCATGCCCGCCGTGGCACGAATGACATCGTCTTGAATGGAACGTTCCAAAAATATAAAACACAAATAGTTTAGAAATTCTGGTTGATTTTTGAAGGAGTCCAACGTTTCCATTGCAGCGCTTCTTTCAGCATGATTTGAGCTCATTGACGCTCTGAGGATGGAGCACAATTGCTCCAAGTTGGCAGCCTCAGGTGTCCAAACAACTGCACTATTTTCGCTCATTTGTAATTGGAGGTGTCTTACGCAGCTTCTTGGTAACGTTTCTATTCAGCTGTTTGAGGTTTTCTGTCAAGTGAGAAGTTAGAGCTCTTTTAAGAAGCTGTATCTTTGGATTTGAGTGATGAGCAAGAAAAAAAAAAAAAAAAAACCAAAAACTATAATAGACGTATAAAAAGACATAATACACGTGACTGCTTTCTACAAAAAAAAAACTTTTGCAAAGCTTTGTGAGGTTGTGCAAAGATTTTCAAGTGGTATCACATTTTGATACTCCTGGTAGCCAAGTTGGTTTAAGGCGCAAGACTGTAATATGATTTTCACTTTTCAAGTAGAAAAATCTAAAGTAATCTTGAGATCGGGCGTTCGACTCGCCCCCAGGAGAATTTGTTTTTTTTTTTTTTTTTACTATTTACCAAGATGAAAAAAGTTGTCGTAACTAAGAGTGCTTCAAAGGTTTTATTTTTTGATTCTACATTATGCCTGCTTCATTAATAGAAAGAAATACAGAAGGAAAAACCTGTCAGTGAGTAGCTGATAATTATAAAGCTATATACATGAGTTTTTTTTTGCTCCTAACGATAACAGTTGACGTTAAACCATTTACTCCTGTTGCACAAGCAAAAGTTACTTAAAAAGAGAAGACACAGGGTCCAGTCCGGAACAAACTCTAAGCATCTGTTCTTTTTTGGCCAAGTCAGCAGTGTTTAAGTAACTGTTTTGCAAACTCTTTCTGATAGATTCACTGTTTCTTTGGAAAAAATCGCTCTTTTCTTTGAATTTTTTCACAAACATGCCCTTGTCTAAAGCATTAAGAGTAGGGTATTGTCCGTGGATCATAGCTTTTAGTAAATCTTTGTCATGTTTGAACTTGAAATTTTTATCAAATGGAGTGTGTTGCAAAACAATTGGCTCTGTGTAATGACCAACAGTGACTCCATTGCGCAAAGGCTTGACCACTATCTCGCTTGTATTCACGGGTTTTCCCTGGTCATTGTAGATAGGTTTGTTTGGAAGAAAGGCATCAATTGGTAAATTGCTATTGGATGCAATCTTGATGGCGTAGCTGGTAGCAATGCTACTATCGTTGCTGCTGTTGTTGAGTCTAGACTGATCTCTGTGTAAAGACAATAAGCTTAAGTGCTCCAACTGGTATGGGGTGGTGGAAATGAATTCGTTGCTCTGCATTTTGATAGTTCTTTTGTTTTCAAAAGACTCTTCTGTGATATTGACTTTAACATTTTTAGGCTTTCCATCTGGTTTCTTGGTGAATTTACCGTTTGCTCTTGCATTTCTCATTCCTGGTCTGTCTCTTCTTGGTGGTCTGTTTTGTCCCCTGTTGTTGTTGCTATTATTGTCAAATCTGCTTTTTGTGTTTGATTTACGAGGAGGAGTTGAAGTTTTCGTAAAAACGTTTCCTTCGTCCAAGTCGCTAACATCAAACGACAAGTCAGCAGTTTGTTTTGCAATTCTTGGTGCTTTTTTGGAAGGTCTAGCAATCTTGTCCAAAGCACTCAAATCAACAGTAGAGTCAAAGTCCTTTGGCAATTTTGGTGAATTTTCGACGGAATCCATTCTTTTCAACAAACTGGCGATGAAATCATCTGGTGAAGCACTGCCAGGTTTGTTGGCGTTATGTACGCATCTGACCAGGGTGGTGGCCTTAATGCTTGGTGTTCTTAAGTAACTGATTGTATGCTTTAGCATATTTTTTTTCCTTGTCAGCTGTGACGGTTAGGTTACTTCTTTTTTCTTGCAAGGCTCAGATACAATTTAATTTTGGAAAAATGTATAAATTCACTCTTCACCTGTGTTTTGCTCGCTGCAGCTGAAAAAAAAAAAAAAATAATAAAAAAAATTTTCTGACGTTCCTCGTTGATTTAATTTTGCTACTGTGGTGAGAACAAAAAAACCAACGACGCGACGCTTTTTGACTCAAGATCTGACCTGTGCAATTCTGGAAGCGGCAAGAGCCTCAAGCAGTCAAAAACATATAGGTGTGCATGCTAGCTAGTAGAAGCATACTCCAGAAATGCAGCTTCAAAAGAAAACACAATAGAAGAGTGGACTCGGTAAGAGCACCCGCTTGCATTTGAATTCGGATTAACAGCAGCAATTGTTTATCTTGTTGCGCTAATATGATATTGAGAGTAGCTTTTTTCTTTGCAACAAAAACAACTTTTTGCTAAGGAAAAAGCTGTGAAAGAGCATATTGCATTAGACTTGTATTTAAATCAAGGTCTCACCTTTTCAGAAAAGTCAGTGTTTTTCTTTGAAGCGTATTTTTAATTGGTTTACCCATTCAAAATTTGATTTTAAGAAGTTACACTTCACGTGATCTCATATTTCATTAAAGCGAGCACTTTTGGCTTAGAAGACAAAAAGTTTTCATGCCATTAAAAAAAAAAAAAATACTGCAATGCAACTAGTAACCTGCTCATCTCAGACACTAAAAGATTAACCATTAACACTTTGGGCTTTACCAAAAGAGAAAAGATAAAAACCAGATTGTCATTAAGAACACCTTCAACGAATTAAAAATGTCATCTAGGCAAACACTGAATAAGCAAGTAGAACAAGTGGCACGAGTTTTGGAAAATTCTGGGTCCATAAAGACCGGGTTGAGCATTTGCGATTCGAATTTGCAGGACGAAACTTTGAGTTCTAACTACAAGATTTTGTTTACAACTTTCAAATTGTTGCTTCAGCTGCAAGATGGGAACAAAATGGAGTTTGGTGAAATTGAAAAAACTTTTAACAATGAAATATATATGGCTGGTGACACCAACAAGCTAATCAAGAATGTTCCTTCCGACTCCATGACGTTGAACTGGATTGGAAAACTGAGTTTACAGTTGATGACATACGACCAATGGTATAAGATTATTGAGCTGTCGAATTTTAAGAACAGATCTTTGGAAAAACTGACTGTGAGCTTCAATGACTTTTTGAGTAAAGCCTCAATGAAAAACCTGTACCAGGTGACCTCCATCTTGGGCAACCTAACAAAAAACGATCTTGTTCATGGCAGAAACTTTGTTTTTTGGAACGCTGTAATTTCTTTAACTGCTATCCATCTATGTGCAAAACAAAACAGCAGTTGCGAAAACGTACTTGCAAGTGGTGCACCACTATCATGGCTCGATATTGATCATGTAATCAGCAAAGTGGAAATGTCAAAACCTTTCCAATCTGATCAGGAAAGAATTATTTACTGTCAGTTGTGTGAAATGAAAGGCGATGCTGATTCCAAAAAAAAGATTGTGGCAGAAATCCAACCGCAAATAGAACTTCAAAATGGGAACATTGATTTGTATTTAAAAAATTTGATTATCAACCACTGTGAAGATTCTGCTTTATTGAAGACTGTTTGCATCAAATTGCTTGAGAAATTAAATGATTATGATATTTTGTTGAAATTGATCAATTGCTGCTACAAAGAGCTACACATGAGTAAAAATGAGACCCTGGATATTTTGAATAGCAATAAAAAGTTTTCGCAGAGTAGAAACTTCAAGTTGGGAAAGTTGGAAGTCGACCTTTTGTTTAATGCAAACAATGCTGTTTCCGAGGAAAACTTGCAAAGTTATCTGTGTGATTTCCACAGTAAACCTTGCTGTTTTGTTGATTTGCAAAAATTTATCAAAAAAGATTCTTCATTGATAAATAAACTTGAAAAGATACTGAAACAGGAAGCAAACAAGATTTTGAATTTGAACGAAAACGACCCAGTTTTTTGCTACAACATGTTCAAACTGTTTGGCTGTGATGAAAAGTACACCAAAAACTTGGAAACATATCCTGAGTATGTTGTTGACAAGGTTTGTGCAAGTTTGATATTGGCGGGTGAGAGTTCAGATTCCTCCCTTATTTCCGAATGTGTTTTATCTTGTTTCAAATTGGAGAAACAATTGGAAGTTACACCAAACGAATACATTTTACATTTGTGGCTTGTGGTGCTTTACACTTCTTTGGGATTTTTGCCATTGGCTCAAAAGCACTATTGTGATGTGCTAAAAATAAAAAATGTCCAAATCGATGTATTAGATCACTTGATCTACTCAAGGCATTCATCTGTTTGGCCTGTCAAAGACTCTGTTATCTCACTACCAACATCAGTGTATGATTCAATGGAAAATATGCCTAGATTTATTGATATTGCATTTGACAGAAAATCGTACAGTAAAATCAAAGGAATGTTTGAGTTTTACGGAGATTTGAAAATGAGTTTCAACAGATGGAGAAAATACACAGATATGCTTATTGTTTCGAGACTTTTCAATGACACAAAGTTGAGAAAAGAGTTCTACAATGATCTGCAACAACTCTTTGAATTCAACCACAATTACAACACTGTGTATCAAGAAACAACTGATGAAAGTGAGATTGAGCTGCAATTTGCCGACAACAGAGACTTTAACACCTTGTTTTCCAGTGAGCAAAGTTTGGAAAAACTGCCAAAGTTCATGAACTATTGCAATTTGAACAAGCAAACTTATATTCAATCTGTTTTTGTTAAAGAACTAATGTTGCTAGGTTTCCAAGAAAATACAAAGAAATACGACAAATTCATCAATTGTCTCTTGGTGAAAAACAGCCAAAATCAACCATCAAACATTACGAAGAACTTAACAGAGATTGAAACGTGGTCATTTGAGTTGCATTCCCTTTTGCATTTTTTGAAAAACGGAAATTCCGAAAATTTTAACGATATAGCCGAGAAGTTGCAGGCAATACCAGAATTTGCAACAGGGCAACAATCACAGGCAGGATGGTACTACTCTCACTACTTGGCAACCATTATGACGACACTGAAGACTCTGGACTCATTGTCCAAAAAATTTCCAAATGAAATAAAACAGCTGGTCAAGTCGCAGCTACAATACTACAGAACCCAATTTGTGAAACCACACTTTGACCACTACACGCAAGAAATTGAAAAGATAAAAGACATTGATGCAGCCTTCAAACAAAGCATGCTGGAACAAGTCTTGAAACTTTCCAAAACTTGTAAAAGCTTGTGAAAACTCAAATTAGTATATTTTTGATCTGTGTAATTGACAATTCTCTCTCTATTTTCGAGAAAAAGGAATTAATTAAATCTTACAATATAAATCGCATCTCCTGTGTGACTTTAACTAACCAGAAAATCAACCCGAAACATAATTCACGTGCTTGTCAGCCCTAATTTTTTTTTTTTTTATATAACCCTGCCCACCACAGGGATCATTGTATATTGAACAAAATCACCTGAAAGGAATAATTGCGGGAGCTTTTCACAGAATTCATCATACTTTTTTCTTTATATTATTGTTATTTTTTTTTTTTTTTTTTTTTTTTTTTTTTTTTTTTTTTTTTTTTTTGCTGCTTTCGGTATCTGCTCATTTCGCCGTGGTAATTTTAACGAAGATTCGAACAGAAACAAGCCCACTTATTGCTTACTAAATAGCTGATCGATAATTTGAGGCAAAGTTATAACTTGCTTATATATTATTGAAGGTAACCCTAGACTTGACATTTTCCATCAATATACTGACTAATACTGATTGGATAGGTCTGTAAAAGCTTTCTTGCTACGAAAAAAGCCTAATACAACAAAGAAATCAAACGAAAAACTAGACACGGAAACTGCATCAAGTGGCTTTTTACTTATTTCATAGAGCATAAAGAGCATTTTAAACTATAGAACAGTGTTTGTGTGTGTGTGTGTGTGTGTGTGTGTAAGAACAAAACATACTCAGGAGAAAAGCACAACCTAGTAATCAAACAAAAAATTTAACTCAAAAAGAATATAGAAAAAACCTCCCTCCAGGGTGGAAAAATTTTGTCATTTGGCAAGATTTAGACAAACCATGGCTGTTGATGTGAATAATTCGCTGACCTCAACAACCAGAAAGCAGATGAGGCAGATAATGAAACAGATAATGCCTCAAACTGCGGATGATGGTGGCACACTACTAAAGAAATACCAGCATACTACTCTGAGCAACGTCACTACAAATATTACCACTGTAGGGAAAACCCAAATGAAGTTGCTGCAAAAAACAAAACTTCTTTCCAAAAAATTGCCCACAACAACAGTGAACATTGTCTTGCAACTTCCCGGATTGTTTTCCACGTTTACTGCGAAACAATTGACTATTTTGCGTAGTATAGCAATTGCAAGCTCATCGTTGTCAATAATTTTAGTTTTCATATCAATGTATTTTTTATGGAACATGGATAAAAGAAAAGTTGTTTTCAGGCACCAGTTTATTTTTTATCTTTTATTTTGCGATTTTTTGAAAGCAGCAACTCTTTTGATATACCCAATAACTATTTTGATCAGAAACGAAGTTTATGGCCAGCCTGGACTTTTCAATACAATTGGATTTTCCACCCAGTTTGCGACAGAAGGCGCAGACTTGGCTATTTTCTTTTTTGCATTGCATTTTGCTTTATTGGTTTTCCAACCAAAAAGAAAATATCCTAACAAAAAAACTGGAAATCTGGAAGGCGGTTTATATCGCTATAGATATATGGTTTACTTTTTGACCTTGATTATTCCGATGGTTTTAGCTTCATTGGCTTTTATTGATTATAACAAGGAAAATATAGCTGTCCTTAAAGCAGACTCCGATATTGTTCTTGATAACTTGAACTACAACTTTGAGCCAGTCAGCAAAACCGGTGGCTACAAGCCTTTGAGCACCATATGCTCTTTGCCTCCATGGCCCATATGGTATTCGTTGGTTTTATCATGGGGTCCAAGGTACGCGATTATGGCATCTATTATTGGGATATACATAGCCATCTACATCCACGTTTTGAAAGAGAGTTCTAAGATTAAAAACCAATTAGTCAACTTCATTGGAGACTCTTCAGCAAAGTCGAAAAAAGATTTGACAAAAAACAAAATATGGAATAGTGTGTATCAGGGAAACAATTATTTGATGAAAATTCTATATTTTTGCAAAATACCACAATTGGGCATGATGTTGATCAGACTTTTTGAGTTTGATATTGCTGAGGACGATGAAGATAACAACTCTGACCATGAAATAAAAAAATACAGAAAAATGTTCAAGTTGCAATATTTGAAAAATAAAAGTTTTTCAACTTCAAAGAACAGAAAATTTTCAAAAGTATCGCTGCTGGACAAAGCTGAGAACCCAGTCAATGAAAATAATGCTCTTGAAGCAAATATCAACCCAATCACTATGGGAGATGGCACCGAGGTACAGCCGCGCAAAACTCAAGACACGATTGATGAGTTGAAGAACGCGTTTAACTACGAGGTGTACAACCAGTTTAAACAAAAAAGACTTGCTATCAAGAAACAAGTGAAATCGATTTTTTTGTATCCAATTTCCTATTTGTTTTGTTGGATTATACCATTTGTTGAAAGTTTTATTCAAATGAAGTATGAAGAAGAACATGGCCCCGTTGTTGGAATATCTTATGTTTCTACCTTTATGCACCCTTTCAACGGGTTTGTTGATTCATGCGTTTTCCTTTTTAGAGAAAAACCGTGGAAGTATTACTGGTACGTTGTTGAGCGAGAAGAGTTGATTGATTTCTACTCTGCACCTTCCAGTCAGCAGCATCCTCGCCGACCAACAGTTCAAAACTCAATGTTCACTCAAGGCACCGGAACATCAAAAACTTTAAACGACGCGGACCTGAGCTCCAAATCGTCTGATAGCTCTGACACGGTTGTCAACTATTCAAATGGGAAAAGTCTGGTTAGTGGGGACAATGGCGGTCGTTTGCTCGAAAATGATCAATCTGATGTCGAGAATAATGAAAATAATGATCAATCTGATGTTGAAAGGAACAGGCCTAATAATGGGTCGACCTCAAAGTTGAAAGATATATTGACTTTTGGGAGTGAAAAGGCAGCCGTGCCTGCTGGATTGACCGAATACATCAAGTGGGAATTGATGAACACTGACTACGGAAGGCAAGGGTGGTATTACAAGGGGACTTTGAAGAGGAAGTCATGTTGGAGACATTCATCCAGTAAACTAAAAAGGATATGCTGGTTTTTTTATAGATTTCGCCTACTGTTCACCAATGGTAGACTAACTTTTCAAGATAACTGCAATGATTCAAAATACTGGAATGAATACTATCAACTTAGCGAAGAAGAACAAAACCTGTATGATTTTCAAAGCTACGACCTTGTTCCATGGTATTGGAGGTTGTATCACATCTTGCCCTTGAAAAAGGGGGTTGACTTGGACGAGATTTCTTTAGTTTTGAAACAAAAGAGAATAAAAGAAATTGGTGACTACAACAATATGACGCTACCTGGCATGAAATTGGTAAACTTCAACAAAAGTCGGAACTTTAAGAACAAGGTTCACCACATAGATTCTCTTCAACTAAGTCCGCTCGATGAACAAGCTGGTTCGAAAGAAGATGCAGGACATGCAAACCTTGGGTTTGAAGATCCAGATGCGGCTCAAAATATTTTCAGACGTCATTACCACATTGAAAGAAAAGGCAAACAAGACTGGTACAGACAACAAGAAGAGTTACAAAAAAAACATGACGAAGAACAACTCTCTTTGGGGAGTTCTCAAAAGCAAAAACAAAAACAAAAACAAGAACAAAAACAAGAACAAAGCGGAGGGAAAAAAGAGCAAGCAAACGACAAATCGTCAGCGTCTTTATGGTCTACGCCATACGATGTTGCGCATGCTGGTGGAAAGGAAAACTATGAAATGGACGATCGAACAGGTAACATACCTCAGATGGGGTTGCATCCAGCAAAGACATGGAGTCATAATACCAATAACAGTAGTACCAATAACACAACGGACAGTTACAATGAGGACGAAGATCAGTCTTCTTCAATGGACATTATGGATTTTTTAAGAGGATAGGTATGTATTAGTTTTAGCGTTGACAGAAATTTAGGGATCATGTAGCTAATGGGTGTTTATACATACGAGTATTTATAGGATAATTAATTAATTTTCAAATTTGAAAAGATAAGAATAATAAGACTAAGACCTCGAAAAAGATTATCGCAACAATTTACTTGGTACAAAAGTCGCCGTTATACTTATGCGGTTTTATTGCTCTTTATTGGTTTAAACAAATATGAATATAAAAAGTAACTACACACTTGTACATAGAAATATTCAAATGCGCAATCGCGTGGGTAGACATTAGTAAATTTTTACTTGACTTCATCATTGACTATATAGGACTTTATCATTCCTTTCTCTTCTTTCTCTTCTTTCTTTCTTTCTTTCTTTCTTTCTTTCTTTCTTTCTTTCTTTTTTTTCTTTTGCTTTTAACAGATCAGTATCCATTTAAGCTTTCAAAGAGGCTTGTAGATTTTCCAAAACATCCAGTTCAATTTGAGCTTTGGTGGCAACTTCTTCGTTTGAGGAGGTGACGTTTTTGGATGCTTCTTGGATCAAAGATTTGATGGCACTGGAGTCGAATTCTTCCAATGGGAAGGCTTCCACAGAGGTGATGTTCAAAACGGAGTCTGGCTGAATGTTGGCGAACCCACCAGAAACAAAGAATTTCTTTGGAGTACCGTTCAAAGTTTCAAAAACTTCAACAACCCCTGGGGTCAATTGTTCAACAATAGGAACGTGGTTGGCCAAAACACCAATGGAACCGGATTGAACTGGCAAGTTGACTTGTGCTACACTGGCGTTTTTGAACAAAGTTTTGTGTGGTAGAGCAAATTGCAATTTCAAAGTTTCAGCAGCGGATTCTGTGGCGTAGGTTCTGGCTTTGACAGCTTGTAAAAGTAATCTTCTGGAAAACATTGTTGTTAATGTGTATTGGATGGGGTATGTTTGGGAAGTTTGCCTTGGAGACTTTTATTGCTGAAACAGTAGACGGAACAAGAGGGGAGATTAATGAAATTGGAAAAAAAAAACATTGCGACAAGTAAGGGACATCGTGCCAAAGTTTGGAATTTCATCAACATACAACAATAATTCTAGTGCATGCACGAAGTAAGTCGATTAAAAGTATGTTAAACAAAACGGGTGAATGCTCTAAATTAAGTGAGACTTGCTTAATTGACCGGATACGGAAGTTGTTATAAGGTCAGATCTCAACTACATCAGATAAATTCAAGTTGGACTGCTCAAGAAGACAAATTCAAGTCAAAACTGGTTCGAAGGTGAAAAGTTTGGTTAGCAAAGGCTCAAACAAGAAATACTCCAAAGAGAAGAAGAAGAAAAATTGAAAAAAAAAATAAGCGCACAATACTATAAACCAATCAAATTAAAGTAGTTGTAGTCTAATGAGGCTTTGAAGACATGAGTCGGGTAAAAGCCAGTGTTTTGTAAGCACGTGATTGTGTGCCGTTTTTACAGCTCTCTGGAATTTATATAATACTCTGTCTTTTCGACATTAGGTAACAAAATAACTGTTTGAAAGAAATGACTTTATGTTTCAAAAGATTAAGTATGTTTTCCCACAGTGACTTTAGCAGCAACAGCAGAAAAACACAACAAGTGAAACACACATAGATAACTGTTTTGCTAGGGAGCACTTTCAACAAGACTGGGATTTTTTTGCAACAAAGAGAAATTGTTGAAAAATGGCTGAACAACAACAACAACAACAACATCCGTATTACAACAACGCTTTGAAGGTCAGTTTGAATGATTTGATGAAGTATAGCAGTGACTTGTTGCTACAGCAACAGTTGAAGACTATCAGATTAGATCCCAACGTGATGAATGTGCAGGACCCAAATCACATGGCGACGATCAATAAGTGCGTGAGTGATTTCCATAGTATATTGGACAACATGGACATCACATTGAGCAACTCACAGAAATTTTTGACCACGTACCAAAAGCAGTTGGTGATCAAGATGGAGCAAGAGCGGAAGGAGAGAGAGTTGCAAGAGAAATTGAAAAAAGAGCAAGAAGAACTACAAAAAAGGCAGAGAGAAGAAGAAGAGCAGAGGGAGAAAGAAAGAAAGAAACAAGAGGAGGAAAAGCAGTTGAAGCTCCAACAAGAAAATCAGATTCAAGGACAGGCTGCAAATCTTTCTGCTTCATCAAACGATAATCAAATTGGTGGAGAATTTGAAACCCAAAATGATAATACTAATAACAATAACATCAACAACAGCGTTGCTAATGTTTCCAACGAAAATAATTTGAACGATTTTTCATTACCGCTTAATATCATGGACACCAATTTTGATACAGCCAATTCGGCAAAGATGCCTGATTTTGGGATGGACTTGTCGATGTTCAACACTTTGGATGATCCTTTGTCTTCCACCAAAAACAGTTCAGATAACAACAATCACAATTCCAATGGTGGTAATAATAGCAACACTGGACTTGCAAATTTTTTGGAAGGTGGAGACGATCTTTTGAGTTTAGGGTTACTACAAGATCCAACTGCCGGTACAGGCAGTACAAACAATATCAGTGCCGGTGATAATAATAGTAATGACATTGGTAATAACATTGGTAACAATAACAATAATAATAATAATAATAATAATAATAATAATAATACCAATAATAACAATAATAACAATAATAATAATGGTAGCAATAACAATAGTACCAAAAATACCGATAAGAATAACGATGACGACCAGTATTTGACTTTAAACGATTTCAATGATTTAGGCATTGACTGGAATTCAAGTGAATTTTAATATTAAATATTAAGGGAGGTATAAATATGTATAGATGTGTATATAACTATTTAGGAAAAACCGCTTGAGTTCGATGTTTAGGGTACAGAAAGTGAAACGATCAGCATTGAATTAGAGCATTGTATTTTTATAGTCTACACTCACAAGCATCCGCGTTGTTTGTGATACGCGAGCGATTCAGTCTTTTCAATCCTCTTCATAAGTGCTGAAGAAAATAACCATTACTGTGATATTATCAGTGGTCCCACTTTGCATCGCGTAATCAACCAAAAATTTTGCAGCCTTTGATGGATCCAGATCGTGGATGTTGTCGTTTATCAAGTCGCATGCTTCTTGGTCTTCAACAACATCCCAAAGCCCGTCACACGCGATGATCAAAAACTGGTCCTTTGACGTCAGTTCCACACTGGTTGTGAACGGGTTGCTAATAACCAATTTATCAAAAAACTTATCGCCCATAGATCTTGTCACCGCCAACATCCCGTTAACACGACTCTTCATGATCAACCCACCGGCCTTCTCCACCCTTTTCATCTCGTACTGGTCACTTGCCTTGTGGTCATATGTCAACCGAATTGCTTTTCCGTCTCTCATCAACACAATTCTCGTGTCCCCGACGTTTGCTGTGTACAACATTCTCTTGTGAGCCAGTTCTTCCTCAGCAGTATCTTCATTTGCAGAACCACTTGCACAGCCGCTTTTACCACTTTGAGCACTATTTTTACGACTCGAAGCCGTATCGGTCACGGGAACCTCCCACCGAATAACACACACTGCTGCCGTGCATCCGGAATGGCCTGGCAAATTCTCGCAAATGTACTTGTCTGCATCCACAAAACTGTTGTTCAAAATATCTCTCACGTCTTGTTCCTCGTGCGAGTGCCCACCGTGGTCCTCCTCTTGTTGGAAAATATCCTTCAGCGAAGCTCTGTGGTGATTGTGGTGATTGTGGTCGTGGTTGTGATGGTGATGATCATCACTACCATGACTATTATTGTTGTCATTATTTCCCTTTTCATGACTGCCTTTCTGTTCATTTAAATCCTCTATTTCGCCCTGTTTTAAGTCCTGAGCTTTATGTTCTTTTGCATCAGCCTCTTTTGTGTCTTTGCATGGCTCTCTGGCCTCATCATTTGTGCCAATAGACTCGGGTGTATCACCACTTGTTTGATCCTCTGAACTGCTTATACCGTTGATTACATTGGTTCCAGTAAGCTCTGCACTATTGGCCGTGGTTCCACTCTCTCCGCTCGATTCATTCGTTTCACCTACACCCTTGACATTTGCTCCGTTCATTTTATTCACTTTGCTCATGTCACTAACTTCGCTCTTTTCATTTGATTGTATTTGTTGTTCGATCAAATTATGTAAGTTAGCCCCACACCATTTCGACGCTTGATTTCCTGCATGTCCATCAAAAATAGCAAAATAACCCCAATCCAGTTTATTATTGAAGTTTTCCACATAAGTGTGAACGTCTTCCATTGTTTTTCTAAACTTTAAATTTCTATTCTCCGCCACACCCACTTTATAACTTAAATCGTATTGCACCGAATCGTTATAGTTTTCAGTGGAATTGACTGGAATGGACGCATCGCTACTTGAACCGCTGTTCATCGCGTTCAGTTCTTTGTCGGAATGCATCTCTTGCGTCGAGTTGTCAAGGATAATGGTGCCTGCTGCTACTTGTTCTTGATCAATGGTGCTCATTAGTGGATTGGATTGTTGTTTTTTTAGTTGTTGTTATGGTTTTTTTTTCTTTGGTTAGAAGTAGGGTTTTTATTTAGGCTTGATATTTCACCTTTTTCATACGAATTAATTGACAGTTATCTCGCCAACCTCGCGCTTTTACCAACCTTGTTTTCAAGCTCATCCTTAAATAGCTCCCCCTCAAAAGAAAAGAGAGAAAAAAAAAAAAAAAAAAAGCGACCGATAGTCTTTGATTTGAAAGCAAAAAAGGCACTCTTGAAAAAAGAGACAACTTGGAAACAACCAACTACAGAGAGAAGGTGGAAGTAAGATGATGAGCATACACATGCAGCTATTGTAAAGAACTATCCAAGTGGACGTAGAAACATGTAGCTCACTTCTTACTCTGGTTATATTAAACAAGAGGTGCAGAAAAAGTAACAGGGTTTGGTTGTAAAGAATGCAAAATACTTCGTTGTTACACTTCATTTATACGCTTTCGAGTTTGTTGGTCAGTACTTCCGAGATCTAAGATTTTGGGAAAGATAATCTTGTTGGAGATCAAAGTTATACCATCGACGTATATATAAATATATATTATCAAGTAAAAAATATCATCCAACTCTTGATTATAACGACTTCAATCTATGCTTTAGGTTTATTAATAGAAGTTTGCGTACGTTTTCTGTCTTGTTTGAATGACTTTAATATGATGTTTCATCTTTGATCTCCTTGCAAATAATGCATAAGCATTCTGTGTCCTTCCCCTAAAATCCTTTGTCATCACCACCCTGCTGGTATTGTTCCTACGCTATGCCCTTCGCTCCGGTCACATGTGGATCTACGTGGTTTCATATTTTTTTATTTTTTTTTCTGTTTTATGTTTCATTGGTGTTTCATATGCAAGACACAATTGGCACCTAAAAGAAAAACTTTGAAAAAGAATTTGATTGATAAAACACAATACATAAACAATGATATAAAAAATGAAGGAAAAAATAATCTATAAGGGCAACGTTACCAAATTATTGGTGCATATTCATTTAGCAAGTCCCAACCCAATCTCCCATAATCTTTGACTCTTTGCACCACAAGCCATGTTAGTATGATGATTCCAAATGCATGCATCAACATTAAAGATATAAATTCCGCTTTAAATCTGTGCACCATTGATCTTATTTTTGGTTTTGAAAAATATTTTTTAATCTGGTCTTTTATTGGGAAATTTGTAGTGTAACCAGTGTTGGAGAAATATCTTTGATCCTTGGTGGAGTTATCAAAAACTTGTCTCTTTTTGTTAAAATTGAACTCTTGAAAAGCAGGGGTTGGTCTTGCAGGTGCCGGTGCTGTTGGTGCTGTTGCAGTATAAGTTGGAGTGTATGCCATATTCATTCTCTCTAGTTTAAAAATCAAACACTTGGAATCAGCTGTGCAATAGCTACTCTGAGTGTTCAAGCTGTATGGGGAATGACAGTCAAACCTATCAGTAAAAAAAACACTCGTACAGTCATTACCTAATGTACTGCTGGAGTTTCTACGATAAACTTCTGGGTCAAAAGTATCAGAGTTGTACTGGTATGGTTTGGAAAATACTTTGAAAGGGTCGCTTTTGCTACATGTACTCGGTTTAGCTTTCTTGGACTTTCCAAAAACCGCAGCATATTTTCTACTTTCCAAATTTTTTTTGGTTTTGTTTTTCAATTTGGAAAACTTGACTTTTGTGCTTGTAAGTGTTTTGTTTAATTTGATTTTGAACGAGTTTCTTGTTAGAGTAATATATTTCTGAGAACGATTGCTTTGTGGTTTCATCGACCATCCATAAGTGTAAACGTTTCTCATTGATGGTGTGTGTTTTTGTTGGTGAAATAATCTGGATTTGAAGAAAAAATCTGGATAAGGGAAGGGCATTGTTAGTTGTTTCGCAAAGTTCTAATGTACGGTCTTTGGTATTTGTGTATATTTTACTTTATCCAGAAAAAAAAGTTGTCTGTAGATACTTTTTTAAAAACTTCAAGCCTTGAATTAATTAAACCTAAAAAAAAAAAAAATTTCAATTCGTTCAAGACGTAATTTTGAAATAATGGTTTTTGTTTATATCTAATTAACAAACCGCAAACTATTAACATTTACACAAAATCTTTTCAGATTTATTATATAAGATTTGCAAATAGCAATGTCTTTATGATAAAAATAAATAAAATAAATGATTAGCATGAATGCAACGTACCATTACATATTAGATTTATAGTACAAAAATAAACTGCTCAACAGATAGCCGCGTTTTAGTGTCGCAAAGACTAATTCAGCAATAAAAAACAATTTATTGAACAAATCTTGTTGCTGAACCAAACGTCTATACTGGTCATGTGTATTTAATGTTGTTTTTTTTTATTGATGACTTTATATAGCTACTAGTTTTGTTGTCACCTTAAAATTGACATTTAGCGTAAGTTTTCATTACCGCATGTATTAGTTCTATGTTCTTGAACGTTAAAATAATATTTTCTTGCTTTATCCTTATGCAAGATAGACCTTTTTATCAATCAATTAATAATCTATCGCTTATTTAAACAACACCAACATTTTTTTGCTTTATTCTCATACAAGATGTCCTTCTCAATCAATTAATTAAACAAAAAAAAAAGAAAATGTTTTATCAATTATATGAACAAAAAGAGAAATCTTGTAAAATAGTCTCATTGTGCGTGAAAAATGTAAAAGCTATAAAAAGAAAGTGGCTCTGAAACTGCATTCAACTTATAAAAC
>ERZ794936.236-NODE-236-length-30956-cov-35.384421_pt1 | contig 30956 bp, 10 predicted proteins | sample MGYA00511083_ERZ794936 | MGnify/ENA primary metagenome ERZ794936 (study PRJEB30137, sample SAMN04331409) | food metagenome | isolation source: Y2 must sample point D1 replicate A | place: Australia: South Australia | collected 2014 ... | reverse complement strand
CTGGAAGCGTGTAATGTATAAAAAAAAAAAAATAAAAAAAAAAAAAAGAGAGAGATTCGTCCTTTTTATAATATGCTAGATTTATGCTCTAGATGACTATGGTTGGTGTTCCAATTTTTTTGTGAATATATACAAACCAACATTTAGTTTATATCTTCCTTGCATTACTATATATCTCTCCTTGAGGCAAAGATTTGTCACTTTGAAACCCGGTTGAAAAGTTATCTTCTGGAACAACCGGGCAAAGTCTAGAACGTTCTGGAACAAGAAAGCAACGCGGTGAAAACATTAAAAAGAAGTGGCCACGCCACGTGATATAGTTATAGCACGTGGTTTAGTAAAGGCCTCCAAATGTTAAAAAACATCAATCGGGTTCGTTTCACAACGGAGTATTAACAATTATAGTAAAGCAAATGAAATAACATTAAGAAATAGAGAATTAAAATAAAGCAGCATTTCATCCCGCGAATCAATTTGCAAATTGATCAGAAAATCAATTCGCAAATCAATCTAGTTCGCTTTCAGTCTCGAAGATCATGTGCAAGATGTAGTCGTTTGGCTTGATTTCTTTGACTTTCATTGAGGCCAACGATCCAGGCAGGTTCCCTCCGTATGTTTCCTTTGGAACGTACTCTCCAAGATACTCTTCTCCCAACTTGTGCGAGTCACTTAGCACAACAAATTTCTTTTTGATTTCAGAGTTGATGAATTTGGTGAAAATGTTGTAGATAAACCCCAAGGACCAGTGGACATTCACAAAAAATTTCTGTTTCAACCATTCGGGATAGTACTCTTGAAAAATCTCAATAATTTCTTTGACAGTTTTTTTGAAGTTTGGGTCTCTGTTGAACATCGAAACGGTGGCATAGTCGTGCACTTGGATCATGTACAGATCGTCCAATGTTTTTTTATTTGCTGTGCCGTTCCCAGATGCATCAACACCGTTGTTCAGCAATAACAACTGGATTCCTCTCTCCATCAACCCGACTCTGTATCTGATGAATTTGGTCAAGTTTTCAGGATTGTTCAAAATCTCGTCTTTTTTATGGATCAACTCACCGTAGATGTTCCATGTGATCACTTGGCCCTTCTCACTGGTGATAATACCAATGTGTTCCAAAAACTCATTGTGTTTTTCTTTGAAACCACAGCTCAATGGGTTGAACGACGATCTCCATTTCAAAATTTTGACTAGTTGCGTAGATATCTTTTCGTGATCGTTATTGTAAGCTTTGCACAGTTTGCCCAACAGCAATTTGACATTATCCTCATTATAGTACTTGGCAGAGTCCCCTTCATTGGACAATTCAACACCGTATAGTTCAGAGTAGTTGCCTGATTTTTCAATGATGGATGGCAATTCGCTTAACAGTTGCAAAACAAGCTTTTCATCTGGTTTAACAGTGGACATTGGTGAATGTACTTAACTACTTCTTCGATAATTTGGTCTTGGTAAAGCTCTTCTGTTTTTGCTTGAATTTGTAAACTTAAACTCGTTTTTTTCCCAGAAATGAAACGTTTGTGCATTTCCACAAATCTCATCTGGGTGTAATATTTTCGGTTTGTGTGTGTATGTATGTATTTTCTTTTTTTTTGTTTTTTTTTTTTTTTTTGGCCCTTCTCTACTTGTCATTGCTACACGGCAGATCTAACTTAGGACAAGATTTAAACGTTCCTATTTTGTAGCAGCTCTCAGTCATGTGACTCGTACCTTTTCAACTGCTTACACGTCTAACTTGGTTTCAATTTCAAAGGACTGAGTGACTTTTACCAGGAAACACATTTATCAATTGACATCAATCGTTGATATCCTGAAAAAAAAAAAAAACTACAAACCGTATATAAACACATAATCAAGGTAAGTTTGAAGCACTCAGAACCTGCTTTTGATCTTATTAGCAAGCAAAACACTCAACAAATCATACCCATTTTCAGTACCCAGTATTTTTTTGTACTTTTCCTCAGTGTAACAGGTTAAGAACTCACATAAACAAACAAAAATCTCCTCATTTGGTTTTAAAACCATTAATGGAGCCTGTTCAGAAACATTTAAGCTCTCGACAATGTAATTTTCATTATCGATATATGTTCCAATTGTGTTTTTCCCAATTTCATCTTCATTTTGTGCAATTTCGATAGAGGAACTTTCACTTTTTGGGGTTTTCAACGTACCGTTTGCATTAAAATTTCCAAAAAACTCTTCTGTCAAAAGCACTTGCGAAGGGACATACACCACAGATTGATTTGGGCAAAATTGATACAACTGGAAGGGTAAAAGTTCTGGAATGTATATTGAATTGTTGATTGAAACATTGTCAACAAGCTTTAAGCGAATTGGCACGTTTTCCACTTGCAAAAAATCAATATTTTCACAACAAGATCTCAAATGAGTTTCATCGTTCTCTGAAATCTTCCCACTGTAACAAACCAACAAGTGTGTACGATCGAGTTTATCAAACAATAGTTTGGCCAACTGGATAATGTTATTCAGGTGTTTAAAATTGTACGTTGTACACCAAAGCGGTGCAACTGTTACCATGTGCGGCTGCGCCATTGCTTGTAAGTGTGGTTGTGGTTGGTTAGAAGCAAAACCATTGTCAGAACTGCGCACGGTATTTGGATCGTTCGGACTCAGCTTTGGTGCGGTTGCATTTGACACCGATGGTGACGAGGAATGCGAGCCCACCACTTCGACATCAGGCAGAGTGGAAAACGTTGATGATCTTTGATCGTGTGTGCTTGCGGATGAAAGTCTTGGCGACATTTTGTAAGAGGAAATCGATGATACCGATTGTCTTGGAATGTTGGACTGCAATGAGCTGCTTGTTAAAATAGGCACATGTGGCTCGTTGATGGACACTGAAGAAAACGATGATCTTGGATTCATAATTTTCCTCATGTAAAAATTTTCGTTCATTTGATTTTGAGTACCCTCGTGTAAATGTTCCTGGCCGTCTGCATATGTACCATTAAAATGATTCAACGAGTCTTTATTTCTTCTATGCGTGTTTGGAGGACTGTTGTATGAAAACTGCAATTCTGGTGTTAATGACCGCGTTCCATTACCGCTGCTTGTTTTAGATTTGTTGTTGGGCAGTTTTGCGGATGATGCATTAGCACTATCCCATTGATATTTTTGCAAAAGAGTTAGCAACTCTTCTGGTTGCTTCACAGAAGACTTTCTTCTTCTACTAGTACTGGTGTGGACATCATAGCTCACATTATTGAACAACAATTTTTGTGATTTCCCCTTATGAACTTTTGCGTCCTTTTTCCCCTCTTGCAAAACATCACTCCCTGGATTAATTCGAAGATACTCTTGTTGGTGCGTAAGATTGTCATTTTTAACGTTTTGTGTAGGACTTTGTGCTTTCAAAGAGTCATTTGTGTTTATTGAACTTGCAGAGTTTGAATGTTCAGGCTCGTTCAATATATTTTTTGTTGACATGTTTGACTTGGACTCTTTGTTTTCACCTTCAAAAGACCATTGTTTCCATTTTTCAGTAGAATGATTGCTATTTTGATTTAAAATTGCAACATTGTCCTCATTTACGTGATTGTTAACAACACTCGGAGTAGGCACATAAAAACATTCTCTTTCTTTCTCAGTTGTTAATAATGGAGGGGATGACGACTCCTCTTTCTTCTTGGAGATTGGAGAAACAAAAGTTGAAGAAGATGACGCTTCTGGTTCTTGAGAAACAAGAGCACTTTCTGACTCACTGGCATCAAATTTTATCTTTTTGCTTACAGGTGTTTCAACTGCTTCTTTATTCTTTGCATAGTCTTCGGTCCTTTTCTGGTGTTCGCAGGTAGTCCCAGCAAATCCACCAATAGAGCCAGGTTTCCTAGTGGTGGTTTTTAAGCATTCTCCAGTGTTTTCGTCAGTTGTTTTCATGGGAGTCGTATATTCCCATTTTTCCTCCTGGTCGTCCATGCAACTTACCCAGGATTTCTTGAATGCAGCTGCAATGGCATCAAGATCGCTGTTTTTGCTCTCGCTTCTTTGCTTTTCGTATTCCTCTTCGTGCAAACCCTGAAACGTTTTGTTTGAGCCTACATCAGCGTTACCAATGCTCGCATTATCATTATCTATATATTCCTCAGCGTCATTGCAGCTCAATTCTGCGTCCAAGTCCAAGTTTCTTTTGATTTCAGGGGTAGATGGTCTTTGGTCGAATATTTGGGTCATAAAATCTTGCCTTTCACGACTGTTGCAGTTTTCTAAATCTTCATATTGCTGATCTTTATTGTCGCTGTTCATATTTCACATGTACACTGCTGGATGTTTGTTGGTAAGGAAAAAATGCTAGGAAAAAACTGCTTTGCTCAAAAAAAAGATATACTAAAATAAAATAAAAAAAAAAACAATAATGCCGGTGGGCTATAACTCTGGGCAATACTTTAATAATCTGTTATTTGTCTTTTGTGATTAAGACTTTCTTTCAATGTTTAAAATAAACACACCAGTCAAAAGATAATTGCAATATGCTCAACAACAAGTTCTCACCTTAAGAGAGGTATCTTGAGTTTTAATTTCTTTAGGGATGAGTCTGCTTTTTTTTCAATGACTGACCTTCAACAACTTGTTTAATTATTTGATCCTCGTTCAAAGATTATTTGTGCTTTAAGAAGCGGATAGATTGCCTTTGCCAAATACTTCCCAGCTCAACCTTGAATTAATCATTCTCAACTTCCAAACTGTCTTGTCACCCTAATTAATGTTTTGTTTTTTTTTTTGCCTTAATTCCCCTGATAGTAATTACACCACATGCTCAAACAAACACAGGAGACATAAAGATTAAGAAACGAAAAACAAAAAAAAAACAAAAAAAAACAAAAAAAAAAATCATGTGATATCAGCTGGATTAATGGCAGTTTTTCCGAAGCTGACTATTTTAAAGTCTGAGCATGAATATCTGATTGGGTGATAGAAGCTCCATAAATTAAGTATTTGAAAAGTAAATAAAGGTTTAAGAAAGAAAAAAAACACACACACACACATACACACACACACACACAACTGTGGAACGTTGGAGCAAAAGAATTAGTTAGCAAAACAACTAGTTGTACCAAAACGCACACCACATAGAAAAAGGAATACAAACATCCAGCCAAGAGCATCGCAAAGAAACCACTCAAAGGAATGAAAAGGACCATGCAACTGCTGGAAACCAGCGGCCTTGCAAAAAACTACACAAAATCTTTGTCTGTGTCAAAAGCAGCTGCAACAGCAACCTCTGAGGTCGAGCGTGTCAACGAGTTGCAAAATACAATCAGATATTTGACCAATCAAAACAAGGCAACATCGATATTACTAGGAGGCAGCGATATCTGGCAAGGCCATTCAAATGACTTGGACAATAATAGTTCAAAAGCCAAAAAAAGGAACGAATTGCCCGTGGATACTTTGGTTTCTAAAATGAACGAAACTCTTCCCAATATTGAAACTTTAAAGAAAAACACCATCGACTCTCACTATAATTCCATTGTAGATCTTTTGAATGTAGCCACTGGCAATGCAAACGGTTTTTCCTCTTCATTTACATCCATGAAAAAAAACTTGCAAAATGACTCTGCTCTTTTGGCTTTTCAACCAAAGAGTGGCAAATCTAGTGGATATGATCTATTTGTCAAATTTTTCACCACTTACAAAGAGTCTCAAAGTAAAGAAGTCAACATTCAAGCAGTGAGCCAGTTTTTGAGTAGTAGTAGTAATTTTGTCACAATAGATGACTATTACAAGATGGTGAAAACGATTAAATATCTTTTGAACAGCAAGCTCATAGCAACTGAAAACAAAAACAAGCTTGAAACTGAAATTGTCATATATTGCTACTATATGATATTCAGGAAAACTTCACAAAAGCAATTATCATTGATAGACAGAGATATTTTTAATTCCCTTGTTACCTTTCTTTTTGAAACGCGTGACGGAAACCTATTGTTCAACTCTTTGCACTTACACATAAAAAGACTACTTTTTGTGCTTGTCAAAAGCTTTCAACCATTAAAAGCAGCTCCTGACATGGGTTTGGAAACCTTTTTTTCAAAAATAAAAACTTTATTGGATGAAACAACCACTACAAACAAGAACTCGTCTTTTTTCAAAGATGGTACTGCCAAAACTATTGTTTTGATGTTTCAAGTGTTTTCAGAGGAAGCAATTGAATTGAAAAATCTGCTTGAGCCGTACATTGGAAATGGCGAATTCAATAGCAACAATCGTACACAATGGACTGCTTTCAAAGCAGAAGCGAATTCTGTGTTTTCCAACGAACAAAGATTATTCATTGATGTTTTGTGTCTGATAAACACCATCAAAAGAGAGCTTTTATTGCAATCCACAAACAAACATGAAAAAGAACTTCCCCACTTGGTGCAAATCGAAGGCATAATGAAAACAATAAACAAATCTAGCATTCAAAATAAAATTTTGAACAAAACAGCCGCTAATGGCGACAAGTTTTATTATGATATTGCAAAAGTTCTCGAGGCTCTACAGCCACATATAGATATCATACATGCAAGCACTGCATTTTCGCCAGTGAAAGTGAACGAAATAGGGCACCAAGTCAACTCACTAAAACTACAAGTTGCGCACACAGTGAAGAAGCACAAAGTGGATTTTATTTTAGGTATTGTATAGTCATTTGGGAAAAATACTAGGGTCACCACTCACTTACATCTAGTAACAAGAAAAAAAGAAGAAAAAGAAAAAAAAAAAAAAGACTCTAAAGTAAATTATAAATATGTTCCAATCTTGAGGTCATCACCATTTCATGGGTTCAACACATCTTGAATATATTCAAGCAGAAAACCTCCAATAGCGATGGTTTTAAAGTTGGTTTTTCAAAAACTTTACCATTTGTAGTTTCTCTTAATAAAAAAGAGAAACACAAAGTGAACAAACTTGCGAATGTTCGTGTAAAGAAAGAAGTTTGCTCATCGAGTAAGCACACACGATGTGAGGTTTGTAAAAAAAAAAATTTGGAAAGCACATCTTATCATTACTGACAAAAAAACACTTCCAAGCAAACAACACTAAAAGAAACTTAGAAAGACCTTTGTTAAGGGTTATTCTAATAGTGGTGCAAACTCTTGGTTTTATTGTTTTAGTTTTATTTTTTTCAGAAAATGTGGACACGACCCCACTCAAATCAAACACTGACGATGTAAAGGTGTATATAACCAAGAATCATGATAATGAGACTTTAGCTTCAAGAGTTTTATATTTTTTTTTCAAAATGTTACAAAATCTGCACCGCCATCACGTGTTGACGTGCAAAGGGCATTTTTTTTTTCCTTCATTTTGATAGTTAAAAAACCGAAAGCAATGTCAGTATCGCATCAGTTTTCAGAGTAGAGATACATTTTGGAGCAACTACATCAGCCTAAGCCCTTAAATACGCCAATCGCTTTAGAATTCATGCTTTATGGTATATATCGTGAATTTACACATCTTTGTTCATTGTTCCATTACTTGCCGTGTGTTCATTTCTTCTTATCTTTTTTCTCCTTTTTCTCCTTTCTATCCTTTTTATCTTTCTTGTCTTTCTTGTCTTTCTTGTCCTTCCTACTACTAGACTCGTCAACTTTCTTAGGTTTGTTCTCTTTTTTACTTGATGTCTTTATCGAAGAGCTCACATTAGCTTCGGCAAAATCGCTCGCATCGTACCCCGTAGCGAAATGTTCCATCTTCAAACCTTCAACTTTGACAACATCTTCTCTTGGTGTTTTCACTTGATCCAATTGAATCTTAGGAATTTCAACACCGCTGTTGATACTATAAACATCTTTAATTTGCAAATCGCCTTTGATTTTCAAATACTTGTCCTTTGACAAAGACATAACTTTGATATTTCTTGTATTCACTAAAGTGTCCTTTTTGATATAGTATTGCTTGCCTAAACTTCTCTTTGATTCCTTGACATCGTCTAAAACCGTGGAAAAGTCACCTCCTTTGTTATTATCCAATGGTATGCTTTCCATTTTGCTAAAATCGAAATCTTTTGGAGCTTTGATTAAAATCAGCTGCTTTTTTTTCAAAGAAGAATCGCTCAGTTTATGGAAATGTTTAGAGTTTTGAAACTCTTTGTAATTGCTGCTTGGAGCAGTGCTTAGGTAATCTTTTTCTAATTCCAAATCGGATTCATCGGAATCGCTAATGTATGGTTTGCTCGCGGTGGATGCAGCTGTGTGTAGTTTTGCCATTGTTGCTAAAGACGGGCCGGTTGCTTTTCTGGTTAATGCCTACTTTAGCATTTCCAAAAAAATCATTCAGTTAAGCACATTTATGGTCGAAAAGGTAATGATTTCTTCATAGCATTACAAAAAGCACGTTTCAGTTAGCAGCAAGTTCATCGTACTGAGATAGGAACAGTAGAAACCATAAACAATGAACAGTAGGAGAAAAAAATATAAAAAAAATATAAAAAATAAAATAAAAAATGCAAAACGCAAAACGCAAAAAAAGAAATTCTGGTCAAAAAAACACATTACTGCTCGGTATATCTTTGCTCCAAGTCCGATTGTAAAATCTTGAAAATGTAGTAAAAGGTCCGGACTGCTCTTGTTCGGTAAAGAGGGGAAGGGTAACATGCAAGATTTACAGTCGACTATTCTTAAAAAAATGCCCTCTATCTTTGTAACGTTTGGTTACGCAAAGTTTCTTTTTTTTTTTTCGTTACTTCCACATAATTTTTGAAATAATGTTTTCAATGTTGATGTTCAAGAGATATATATAAAGAGTGATTTAACATTAATTCTTCTTGGATTGTTGTCATAAGTTCATTTTTAAGACGAATGTTTTTCTAACAGTAAAATAAAAAAAACACCCACAAAACCACTCCAAAATAAGAGAGAAAACACAATATACACAGGTGCTCAAATACATCTGACTTACTTATTTCAAGGTTGAAATACTTATTTGGAAATGATACTTATTTGAAAAATTTGAACAACGTTTTGGTTGATATTTGTTTTGGTAATACATTGGCAATGATTGAAAATGGTCTTACTTCTTTCCCAGTCCGACTCGACCATGACGACAGGGAGTCAATCAAACACACCACGTTTCAATCAATTCGGTTTTTTGGTTTTCCTTCGGGGAAACTGGATCACTGGTTGGTACGCAAATGAAACTTTTCTTGCCAAAATACTTCAGTATTTTACAAAATTTCTGAGCCTTTGTTTTTTTTTTTTTTACGAATCTAAATGTTAACACCAGAACAGTCGTTTGAATTTTTCATATCATTTCCATAAGTACAGTTTAGAAGATATTTGGTTTTGTACAACGTGCTTGTGCGTTCTCTAGGAGAAAAACAATAAAAAAAAATTGCTTAAAAAACTGAATTTAGAGATGATGAAAATCGGTTCCTTACGTTCGCAGTTTCCACGGTAGGAGTACGCCTTTTAGAACCTAATTTAGTATTCTCAGTGACCGCCTCTTTATGAGACCTTCCTAGGATGTCTGATCTTTATTCTTTTTCTCAAGCAATTTCTTGTTTATTCTTCTTTATACTGTCTTGTTATCAATCAAAATGTTCATTTCTCAACTCGAAAGTGGTAAAAATGCCACTTTCAAACTCAATTAATAATTGCCAATATTAATATAGGCTAATGACCAATTTCTCGAGTCACGTGATGTTTGTACTCAACTGGCTTGAAGATATTTGTTAATCCGGCATACTTGCGATATTCAAAATTGTACAAAACACTCTCAAATTAACCTATAAAACACCAAAAGGTTTAAATTCCCAATCTGTGGGAGTTTCAAAGCAATAAATCATCTGAGTTTTGACCAATTTGGTCTTTAAACTCTTAGGCTTTTTCTTCAATGTGGTGATGTCATTCAAAATATCGTCGACTGAGTTTAAAGACCGTTTTGGAGACGCATCACGATCCTTTTTCTGCGTATCCCCACTGGACAAAATCGGTACCTCCTCGTTTAATTTTTGCTTCCTTGTATCATTTTCATCATTGCCACTATTTTCTAACTTAGTCTTTTGTAAAAAATTCAAATCAGCAAGCATTTTTCCATGGTTTTCGTGTTTCCTCCACTTTTTCAAGGGCAACTCTGTTTCCAGCAAGTCAATTAAACTTTGCAATGTTTCAACATCAGTAATTTTACCATTCCATAAACTTCCGTAAAGTGATAGGAACTTACTCAAGTCAACTATTTTCAATATCTCACAAAGCATATTTTTTTCAAGAAAACTATTCAACAATGATTTTTCCATGCTTGTGACAAAATGAAAGTCGAAATTTGCTAGTTTATTGAAAAGCAATTGCAAAAACAAGAAAAGTTCTTCCTCATCTGTCTGATCCTTCTGTATAAGTGAATGCACTTGTTTTGCAAATGTCCCTTTGGCCGTCAAAGATTTCCAAAAAAGCTTCAACTTTTGGATATACTCCCTCACGCTTTCCCGATTTCGTTGTTCAATCTTATTTTCATCATTAATTTCAAAATTGCTTCTAAAAACACGATCTAGGAAAAGCGCCTGGTTGGAACGAAATTTTGCACTATTGTTAACAAAAAACTGTATCAAAAACTTTCCCTGATCGTATTCCTCTTGCTTTCTCTTAGCTTCCTTCTTCTCCTCTTCCCTTGACACGGCTTCTTCGTCTCCAAAGTCGTCATCCTCCTCGTCCTCCTGCACCTCAAACGTCTCCATATCCCAGTAATTCTTCCTAACCCAGGTCAAGCAGTTAGATACAGCAAACCTCAGCATTTCTAAGCAGGGCATGATTCTTTCATGTGTTGCTTGATGTCTCATTTCTACTATGTACTTCGGTATACCTATTTTCTCGCATAGTTTCATCAATGGGATGGCATAAACAGAATTTTGCAAAGGATCCAATAGCCCATTGATAAACCGTATTAAAACCATACAGTAATTCTGTTTCACTATAAAATCAATGGCATCTTCATTGACAAAAGAATCGTTCAAAATCGACCTGCTCTGATCAAACAATTGTCCCTCTAACAACAAAACTGTGTATTCCATGACATGCTGTACGGGACAATTGTTTTGCAAGTTCATCCAAATTTTCACTTTCCTCATGCTCAACTGAGCAAGTTTAATATCATCCGAAAATAAATTCGTCTTTAACTCGTCGTATTCCTGATGGTCTTTCCATGGAACAACAACCAAAGAGTTTTGCAATTTTCTTTCCTTCTTGGTTAATCCTGACATTGGTGGATATGGTGATTTGTTATCTTTCAGTTTTGCATTTGTTTGTTTTTTTTTTTTTTTTGTAGTCAATGTCGAAGAGTGCTCATCTCAAACAATTCGAGCTGCTGTTTTATTCGATAATCGCTTTTTTTTTTTCTTTGCTTTTGGATGTTCACGCAACATGAGTACGACGCATTGCGCTGATAGTGCTAAAGAACAAGAAAAAAAAAGCGTTGCTTATACATAACATACATAGACGTCTAATGAACAAACAAAGAAAATAAATACTTGATGCTAACTCAAAGCTTTAGCATACAATACGAGCAGGGGTTTCTGTCTTTAAAGCGTCAGAAGACTCACTAGTTATTGTAATATGAGTCACCTCCGTCGTACAGGTTGTTATGGTATAGGTTTCCTTTATCATACAGTTTTTGTTATCGTACATTAATCGATGCTGCAGTATCTTTATTGTATAAATGATCATTAAACGAGGCCTCACACATGGAGGTATTTGTTATAGGTATCAGCAGACGAGGCATACTAATCCAAAACTTTACTTTTACTGTCCTCATCATACGAATCGTTGTGTTTCAGGCCATCATCATACGCATTTACACCATCATTGGCTGTCTAATTAATCAGAGTGCTCTGAGCTGTCCATGTCAACATCTTCCTGAGACGAATTCGTGACAATTCTAAACTCTTCCTGAACACTACTGTCACCATTTTGTTCAGACTGATTATATTGATCTGAAGATGATCCATTTACTCCCTCGCCAAACAAGTTGCTGTCATCTAAGCTCTCAGCACTATTCGTGACGTGTGGAGTAGTTCCAGCTTGATCATGCTGAATTAAACGCGCAAATGGCGAATCTTCGCTCTCAGAGCTTTCGTTTTCAGATGTCTCATTGTTTTCCAGCTCAAAGGGGGTTAACATATTATCGAAAATGGAATCCATAGAGGTTAGCTTTGTAAAAGCTTTTGGATAGCCAAGCGAAGCCGCCAAAGATGATATACTCCCTAGTTTTCTAACCCCTTCAACTAAAATTTTAGGATAGATCAAGTATGGACCAAACTCTTTTTTGAAATCCAAATCTTTGCCGCCCAACTCTTCTTGCAAAATAATGTCCTTGTATAAATCCAAATCTGTTTTAGTACTTCCTTTCAAAGTCTTGTTGTCACTCACAGAGTCAGTGTATAGGTTACACTCGTACCCACTACTGAAAAAGGCTGGTTGGATCCGTTTACGTATTTTTTGCCCGCTAAAATTGACATCGTTTAGTGATTCCTCCACAATAGCCACGGGTAAATCGTTGAATACCAAAAACTTCAAATTTGGCAACTTGGATAATATGTACTGATACGGTTTTCTATTGTGATGCATCAAAGTGTGCACGCTTCTGACAACATCCACTCCAGTAATGAAATGTGATTTGTATTCGTCACCTGGCAACGTCTCACTTGCAATTTGCTGATCCACTTTAGCAAAAGGTTTTTGTTCCATCATGTATTTACTGGAAAATCCACCCTCGGCTTTGACTTTTACGTACATATCGAGGATTGTCTCAAACAATTTTTTGTAAATCGGTTCCATACTTTCTCTTAATCTACGCATAAAAGGATGTCCTGATTCAAGTACTAGTTTCAAGTTAAATTTCTTCACAAACTCAGAAATGTTCATTGGTTGGGTTCTAACTGAGGGATAAATGTCAGAAGCCTTTGAGTAAGGAAACAAACCATAATGTTTCATTAGCTTGAAAATATCTCTAAAAAAAAACTCGTGCAATTTCATATAATTGATGTCGTTAAAATCCAGCTCTTTTGGAAAAAGAGTTTTTGTTAAAAAACTGTTGAAATAATCACAGCATTTTGGGCAGTAACATTGTTGAGTTACTCCAAACTTAAATAAGCGCAAATTTTGATGATGATACTCTTCTCTGTTATTTGTTTCATTATCCATTGATCTTCTTAAACTGACTATTGGCTGTACCAAAAATTCATTAGATCTTATATCCAAATACTCCAATTTTTTGCAGTTATCTAAAATCACTCTTAGTAGTAAAGGGGATGCATTATCTAAACCAAAACTGTCTAAAAAATCAAATTTTAATCTTTTCAAATCAGGCATATTTTTCCCATCAAATAAAGTTTGCAAAATGGCAAAGGACTGTTGTAAAGAAATCAATGACAAATCTTTCAAATTATGGAAATCAGCAACTTGTCTAAGTAGTTCTTTGTTTCTTTCCTCCATTTCTTCTTCCCAAGAAATAATTGTCAAAGTTTCTAAAGTTTTCGTATCAAACATATCAGATAATTTGGGAAGTGTCATCTTCGTTGCTTTTTGCTGCAATTGGAAAACATTCATAGGGAAAAATTCCAATCTCCAATGCAATTTCAAATCTTTGATATAGAGCTTCTTACCTCCTTTAAGAAGTTTAGGGTACAGTCCAAAATTAGTTTCCTGATCAAGGTAATTGTTCAACCCAAACAATATCACAGGATCAATAAAGAGTGTTAGAGTTGTGATATTATCGATGTTATTGTAAAATCTTGAATCCAAAAATTTGTAAAAATTGGGCAAATAATGATCATCTATTGTGTCTCCGGGAGATGAATTAGGAGGAGCCATGTCAAAGCTGCGCAAACTGGAATTCCTATCACTATATTTACCTTGAGCAATAATATCGTAGCAACTTGGGTCAATAACATTTTCTAGTCGCACCAAATTAGGAGCTCCATTGCAAAGTCGTTCCACAATAAGTTTTTGTAAATTTTTGTTTAGATCCCAATTGATTCTAACCCATTCTACATGTTTCAAAGTGGTTTGAGGTTTTTCTTCAAAGGTAGCTAATAACCGACATAATTTCTTGTCAGCAATAAAACGGCTCTTTTTTTCGTCAATAAGTGCAGGCAAATAGAGCACTGTCCATTTGTTGGCCAAATTAATGCTTTTAGATTCCACAACGCAGCAATCGTTTAAATATATTTGTCTGTATATGGATTTGTTGGCAAGTTTGTGAAACCTTAAATTGACCAAAGACATAGCCAGTTTGGTTCTTTGATCCATGTGTGTGATGACTTCATATAATATTTCATCGGAAAATGTGTTCAATGGCAAACCAAGTCCCTGGCCACATGGGCTTTCTTTAGTTGTGGACTTTTTAAACATTTTTTTTGCATACGTTAGATAGACGTGCTAATTAAATATGATAGTTTTTCTTTTTTTTTTAGGCGTTGTTGTTGTTATTATGCTTTGTGAAGTGAGATCAGTGAGATCTATAACTAATGCTGCAATCTACAATGCTGAGTGAATAATGAGAAATGCAAAAATAAAAAAAAAAAAAAAAAAAATAATAGGGTCTATGGTTTTCGAGCAGCTTGATTGCAGACAAAAACAAACTGCTTAGTATGGTGTTTTTTTTTCAGTTTAGTGTTTGGCTTTCGAGTACCTGCTGCCTATAGCTGCTACATGAGAATCAATAAAAAAGGTGAGAATCAATAAAAAGAGTAAAAGCACCATGATATCAGTAAGGGCCGAGTGTTAGTAAAATGCCCCATCCTAATTTGCTTTTTTGAAATCTTGTTACCGAGATTAAAATTGTTTCCGAAAAAAACTTTTTCGGACAACTCTTTTTTTTTTTGTGCTCCACGTGATATCTCTTGCCCTAGCGCGCATAGTATCAATTCTTGAATTAGCAACTCCCAAATCCCCGTATATAAGCGCAGAGTAATATACCTTATAAATTTCCACGTGACAGCCGACTTAGAAATGGAAACCAAAAAAAAAAAACTCAAAAAGTCTAGATTAATTGATTTAAATTAGGGTTTTTGTAGGAACCAAGGGGTTCGAGGTGCTGTGGAACGTTGTTGTGGAGTAAAAAATGTTGATTAAAGGTATGTACCAGCCTTAAAGAACAATAAACAATGCGTAAACTATGTCTAACTAAATTTAGGGCACTTATCATGCTAAAAAATAAGTTTAAAAAAACAGAAATGAACGGATTATGAGGGACTCGAACCCTATCACCGAAAGAAGTGATCACCGAAACTGACTCGGCTCCCTAGACCTCTAGGTCATAACCCTTTAGTAAACTGCTTAAAATACTTGTTTTTGAGCACTCTATTACCTTGGCGTTTATATTTGCGTATCACATGCTTTTGTGATTTTTCCTAGCAATTATTCAAGTACAGAAAAGTTTACTTTTTGTCCCTGCTTCTTTTAACATTGGGTTTCCATGTAATGTTTACAATTCTGTAGTAGTGGCTTTTAGAGAACGTTTCCAGAAATTGTAATGATATACAAAGTTTATATATTGTGCCTGTTTTGGAATTTCAAGTTATTTAATAATCTAACTAACTTGAATTTGCTCAATTCTTCTTGGCCTGGCAGTGGGCGGCTAGAAGAACCATGAAAAACAAAAATATCATCAATCATCCGGCATAAGTACTCAATGTAATTTGTCAAATACTTGTTATGGACTTGAAATTTTGCCATGTAGCTGTTAAAAGATGGAAACTCTATCTGTATGTTTCTGGACATTGCAAAAGTCACAGAGTAGAGCTGCTTGAAATCGTGCTCCATGTCTTGCCAATTCAATCTAGCAAAACAACGGAGATGAGCTTCCATCACTTCAATAATCATCATCTCAATTTCCCTTAGCACGTAAATAGAGTCTCTCGATGACGTTAGCGGAGCTGTTAAAACAATGTCCAAAAATTCTGTATCTTCGTCATTTTCAAGTAGTTCTGTATCGTTTAAAAAGGGATGGTAATCTGTCATAGGTTTTGTAAAGTCGCTTATTCCATAAAAGTTTATAAGAATCTTTCCAGAATCATATATGTCTCCATTGATCAAACCATAATCCTTGTCGACCCAGTTGGTGCTAAACTCAATGAAGCTTTGCGTATGCTTAAAGTTCCCATCAGCGTTGCGACATATAATGCTACTATCATCAGCAAAGACATCAATTAAGCCCTTATTTTCTATTTTCAAACAGTTTTCCTTATAAAACTCTTTGGGATTAACAATGATCAAATCAAGCAAATAAGTTTTGAATGTTCCTCGAGCAAAGGCACCCAAGTTTACTCTAACAGCTGGTAAATTCTCGTTGTTTTCAATTTGTACCTTATGACCAAAACTGTTTTCCAAGCAATGAAACTTGAAGAATCCATTTTTGTTATCTTTGAGTTTGATATCAATCATCAAATCCTCAATTTGGCTATTGCTGTTCTTGCAAAATTCTATCTCGCCTTGTCGTGAGTAGTTAAAACATCTGTACCTAGAGTCAAACTCAAAATGTTGTTCCATAATGTTTTCAAGCAATGATGCATGAATTGCCCCAATGCTATATAAAGAGATGTTTAACTTATAATCACTGACAAATTTTCTAAAACTTCTGGAAATTTCGATTTGGTTTTCCTGAGGGTCTTTGCTTACAGTCCCATTGTAACTGTTGCTGACAATATGAATATGCTTTTTGTAGCAAACATTGTTAGTACTGAATCTGGCATCAAACAAATTATTCATGATGAATAGTCGTTTGGTTATTTGTGTTATCTTGTGCAACTCTCTTTCTTGCTCTGAATAAGTCCGACTCACATGGAAACAGTCAAATACTTTTAGATTTTTTAGAAACTCTGCGATTCCGCCCCACTTGTTATTAATCATGCCTAGAAAAGTTCCCTCGTTCAAATTCATCTTGTTCTCCGAATCTCTACCAAACACAATAATACCTATTTGATCGTTTTTTCCAGCAGCATTTAAAAAATTTTCAACCATTGTTTTGATGTCTTGGCACATTTCAGTGCTATTAACCAAAGTATCATAATTCAAAACATTTATTACCAAGACTTGCACTCTACCGTTTTTGCAAACCGTTGCTGAAACTTCACTGCTATCGTTTTTAAGTGGATCTTTGATACTCTCACTTTCAAACTTTGGAATCAAATTGTGACATAATATTGGATCGTTTAAGTATAAAGTAATTTTTGCGTGCAAAGACGCAGGAAAATAAACCAGTAAACCTCGTTCTTGCATTAGATTAAAAGCGTTGGTTGTGAAATGCAAAAAGCTTAGATTTAAGCCACTTTTATCAAAATGAGAAATCTTGTCATCATTATTTGCTGACTTAATCCCCAATTTGTACTCCATTACTACCGTCCATTTGTTTAGTACTATAGGATTTTCAGTATTTTTCATATAAAGTTCAGGGATTTGACTACTTTTCAAAGAAACAAATGTTTTATCTTTGCATTTCATAATAGAGTAAAGCTCTTTGTTGCTGATATTTATCACCTGTGACGATAATGACCCCATTTGTAAATTCCTTGCACTTTTGTTTGTCTTTAAAGATTTCAATATAATTTTGTTTTCAAACATTACCAGTAACCATTCAGAATAGTTTACATCATCCAAACTCACCTCCATCAAATCAATCATCTGTAATATTTCATGATTTTCTTTTTTTAGATTATTGCTTGCGGTGGTTGTGTTTTGGGAATAAGTGGGAAAAAATTCTTCTAAAACCAGCTTGCTGAATTTTTGTTGGGTCTCCAAGTTGTCCAAGCGCAACAATGCATTTTCCTTGCTTTGTTCAACTGTTTTAGTTTTTGATATATCAGGTAAATGAACGTACAAAACGTGTGGAATCACAAGCGGTTTGTTGGAGTTTAAAGACACATTTATTGTGGAAGCTTGTGGATTGACAGAAAACACGGGCTTGGGAATCATACTTCCATGGAATTGCTGATTGGGTTGACCCAGATTTCTTTTTGTCAAATCATGATGCTCTTTTATGGGTGTTTTCATATAGCCATGTTGAGTAACTTTTTGTGCGGCAATAAGTTGTCCAGTGGGTGTGATTGGTGTCTTTTTTTGCTGTTTCAGATTTGAACTGCTTGATCTAGAAACGTGAAAATTATTCAAGTCACTAAGCACATCATTGTTCATACTTGTAAGAAGTAAATCACGTACCAGAGTGTCATTTATTTCTTGCTCAATTGGTTTGCTAGTTTGTTGGCATATGCTGCAAGCTGGATATTCTAGATTTCTTTCTCCAAAAGCACTGGAACCCTCTAATGAGGCAAGCAAACAGTCATAATGACATTGATGCGAGCAACTCATTTCCAAAACTTTTTCCCCGGGAAGCAAAGAGTTCAATGCTTCATCGCAAATAAAACAAATGTTCATCGTGTAATTTTTTTTCCTTTCCAAGTTTGAAGATGAAGACATCCCGGTGATCAGTCCTTTGGTTTCAATGTTTTTATAAACATTTTCAGCAAAATCTGGAGTCTTTTCATCAGTAGTCTCTAAATCAGCTGCCTCTCTAAACTCGACGCTGTTCAAAAGATTTCTTCTGGGGTTTCTTTTGAGCAGGTCAGCTTTTTGATCATGAAAACTTTCAATTGGTAAATTTAAATACCCAAGGTTTTGTTTCGATGGTCTTTTAGTTACCACAGCATCAGATTTTCGCAGATGAGGAAGCTTTTCTAAAAATCTTGGAAACATCTCCTTTGCTTTGGAGCTTGAAGGCGGTGGAGAAAGCATCTCCAGATTAAGCGGGGTGGGAATATGTGATTTCTTCGAGTAGCCATGGTCAAGATTTCTTGCCTTAGAGTGACGGTTCAATTCCTCCGATATACTATCAAAACCAGCTGGGAACGATGCATCCGTTGGCGTAGTACCTATTCTTAATCCAAGTTTGTCATGGGTTACTGTGCTTTGTCTTTTGTTGCTCAAAGAATTTTTGATGGAGCTCGTATCAAGTCTAAGGCTTGAAACTGATTCTTTTTTTTGTTCACCTTTAAAAACCTTTGATCCAGAAAAAGTTTTGAAAAGCTTTGATCTTTGGCTTTTAGTAGCGGAAGGCGGTGTATGTGTCAAAAGAGGGTTTTCACCTTTGTTATTGGTTGGTGTCTTTAATAAGTACATTTTAACAAAAAATAATTAGGCGACTGTGAAATGTTTGGATTGCCTATTTTGGGCTGCTTTCAATTGATTTATCCTATTATTACATTTCTAGCCAAATTGTCAAACAAAAGTAAATACAAATATTTGTTTTGTTCCGTTTCATTTATATATATATATATATATATATATAAAATACAAATTGATCAGGTTTACAACGCTTGATTCCTGAAAAAAGTATTTGCTTATTTGGATTGCGGTCCATCATTTTCAAAACTAGCCTGAAAAACTCAGCAAAAAATCGAAAATAACAAAAAAAAGTGCGTGTAATAGGATTTACCACTCGTAATTTTATATTAAGAGCGTTCGTAAACAAAGTTGATAGTATTTTTAATCAACTTTTGGTTGGAAAGTTCAAAGGAAAGTATCGAGTTTAACAATAGACGCTGTACAATTAATGAAGAGTTTTTGAGGCGCATGTTTGGCATTTTTGTTTTATCGCGCGGATGTTCTCAATCACAATAGTTCTATCCAATGTCTTTTTTTTTTTTCAAGTTGGGCCGCTCTCCATAAAGAGAAAGCTTATGTCAAAACCGTGATAGTAAACTGAAGCAAGCTTGACCCGAATTATTCTTTCTGCTTATTTTACGTGAGACGCTCATGTTGTCACAGTATTTTTTTTGGGCTGCTTAATGTCCCACTCAACGCCCGTCACCGCCTTCAATCTTTCAAGAATGTCAGTAATAGAACTAAACAACCCAAACTGCTTTAGCTCTCCATCGTAGGAATGCAACATACCGAGAACGCCCAAACCTAGCTTTTTTCTACCTAGCTTGCTCAAAATCCATGCCCCAGAATCACCACCAGTGGCAAACAATGGCGAAGTAGGTGATGCAACAACGAACTCACTGCTTTGAATTTTCCCATCTGCCCAAAAAACCAATTTTGATCCGTTTATTTTACCTCTTGTGTACCCTGTTGTAGAGCCGTATTTGAAAACTTCTGTTCCATCAGCAAAAGTGCGCATCTTTTCTGTCACATACAAGTTGTCAAATCTCAATGATGGATCTGGGAGCGACTGTGCAAGGTCATCACCTAGATAGTTTCCGCTTGTAATGTCCACATAAGAATTGTTCAACTTTATGATCGCAAAATCAGATAGCTTCTTATCAATGATTGCACGCTCACCCCAAACCACCTGACCAAACTTGTTTTCTTTTTGCCAAGCCAAAGTGCAATCAACTTTCGCAATTTCTTGATCGTAGGCCTGCTTTTGAAGCGAATTTGAAGAGTAATGCTTTGCGGCCTCTGCCAGTTGCTTTTTGTAACTGTACTGTAAAACACTGGAAGGAACAGAAACGTGTGGGTAGTCTTGATTCTCATATAACACAACATGCGCACACGTTATAGCAAAGGTTGATCCCTTGAAATGTTTGAGTTGCTCATTATTATCTTTAATTATTGGATACAAATATCCCCCCAGTGTCCCGGTGATTTTTTGTGAGTCGGTAATGGACAAAGATAGTGATATTGGTGGATTAGCGTAGTTAGAGGGCAATCTGTAGGTTGGATACAAAGAGGTCTGGACAGGCACTGGTGGTGCTCCTGTCATTGGAAGACCGGTTTTTGCAGTTTGATTTGGTATTGGAGTTTCAACGTGAGGAGACCCAGTATGGTTTTGTCTCACTAAAGAATGCATTCTTTTGGCAGCAGCAGAAGAGCTACAAGGCTTTATGTAATCCTTGACACAGTAAAAGTGCACATCTGAAAACAAAGAGTACAAAGCTTTGATCATTTCAAAATGCTCTTGCTGCAGATTCGGCACTCCAAACATCACTGTCAATATAGATGATTGTGAGGAAAGGCCTCTGATCACAGGGGCAATAAAGGCACCATTTTGATCAGATATGAATTTAGAATCAATTTCACATATCTTTTCAATGATTTTGAATAGATTTTCCTTGTTAGGTAAAAGACAAGTGTTATCCATTGCATATATTTTTAATGTAGGCAACGTAGCCTTTGGAAGGCTTATATTACTGTTGATGTTACCTACTTCAAATGGATTGTCTTCGTCGTTGTCACTAATGTCAATGTTCAACTTTCTCAAAAAGTCAACAAACTTGGAAATCAAAATAGCTTTAGATGTTTGATAAACTTCTGACGACAATAAGTTGTCGTTGAAATGCAAAACAACTTTGATGATAGATCGCAGAGAAGAATTCTTGGAGACTTTGACTTTGTAGGGAATTTTTTGACCGGGAACCAGGGGCAAGAATTTTTTGAAAAACTCAGAAACTTGGATCGTTGCTCGCGAGATATTTACAACGTTTTGATGGATATCGTCAATGACTGTTACTAGGTTGTCATTCAAAATTCTCAACTCTTTTTCAATAACATCGGCAGTTATCTGTCTTTCTGCTGACCCCTGTTCAATGTAGTTATTGTTGGCATGTAATACATTATCTTTCTCTTCAACATCTTGCACAGCAAAAGATTTTCCGCTATCATCTTTTGAAGAAGATTGGCTTGCAAACGGAAAAGAAACATTACTTTTTGTTTCCAAAGCTGGACTAGATTTCGACTTTTTGCCATCATTTGATATGGAGGTATTTGACGAGCCGTTAGTGAAAGAGCCAGTTTTGATGGTTCCTGCTTTTGGATCTGAGGACTTGGTCCCGGACAAAATGGTTCCTACGTCAGCAAATGAAGACTCATTCAAACATGAGTCAGCTGTGTTTGATCCAATAGAGTTGCCCAAGCGAGCTTGAAAATTATGCAAAAAGCTGTGCTGCAAATGTGGCGAATTCAGACTTTGGCTGACATAGCTTGATTCTTTGAACAAGTCTGTCTGTTCCTGATCATTTGATGTGCTTTGGTATGATGACTCTGTGTCTTCAATTTCTTCAATTTTATCAAGAGCTGGTGCCAACACTCTAAGAGGCTTCCCGACGGCCTTTGGTGCGGGCTGAGAGCCTGATTCTTGCAAATAATTACTGTTCCCTGCCTCTAAAAACTCACTGCTATTATATAAACTATTCTTTCCAAAATCAGAAGATGTTTCTGAAGAAGACGACACACGGACACCGTCATGGTAGGCAGAAGCTTGGGATCCTGTGTTAGATGAATTTGCAACTGAACCACGACTACTTCCAGCAAGCAAGGACGATAAGCCACTTGTTTTTTTTCCTGATCTTGAATACTGCGAAGAGCTAAACATAGAAGAAGTGTTTGTATTGTAAGACATTTTACTTCTTGAAAAAACAGACTCTGAGAAGAGTGTATTTTTTTCACTTTTTGCAAATTCGTCCTCATCTTCGTCAATATTCGGTGGGCCTGAGTTTCTACTGTTTAAGTCAGACAGGCTCTCCGCATTTTGAATCGTTTGAGCTGTTTCTTCTAGAGTATTAGCTGCATTATCAGCATGGGGTTTATCTTTGGCCCCATCGTTTTCTCGCGATTTTTTCCCAGTAAATCCAAAAACCATTTTCCTTTGATGTATGTTGTTGAACTTTCTTGTTTTTTGACCTTTTGTAATGAACCAAGATTTTCAATCCGCTTTTCCATCATACAAAACCAGTTTGCTTCATATCAGGTGAGAATAGTGATTCGGCTCTCAAGTTGCTTTTTTCATTAGCCTTGACTCATTAAGCATTTAATTTTTTACGCCACGTGACTAGATTTTATATAAAAACAAACCTGAAAGAAGTATTCATATTGCCGTAGTGCTGAATCCATAATACTTGACAAATCAGGTCCATACCGTCTTTTCATTGAAATGAATGTGAAGCATAATTTTTTGTACTAAAGACGAAGAGGTTTTTTTTTTTCTTTATTTACGTCTATATTTAGTTATCCTACAATTTACTCAGAAACAATTTGGTCGTGTACCTTGACTTGATCATCCTGCCCAATCTGCTTTAGTCAACATCATTTCTGATTTATCAATAAATTTCTATAGTCATTGTTGTTAATGCTGTTATCAATCCCTAATTTCGATGTTCCCCTCTCTTTGTATGTTGAGACTGCTGGGATATTTGCTTTGAACAAAGTCACTTTGCATGGCCCATAAGGTCTCACTTCTAGTCTTATCAAAGTGTGCAACGGAATAGCGACCCAAGGCGACTGGTCCTGTGGAATGTTCATAAAATACGAATATATGCATCTCAAAACCGCTTGGTGAGTGATGATCAATATATTTTGTTGTCTTTCCAATTCCATGATTACCGGTTCCAGACGAATAACAACGTCTCTGTAACTTTCCCCTCCTCTATATCTGTACCCGTACTTGTCTTCGTCTCTTTGTTTGAAATCATCTGGATATTTCGATTCGATTTCTTCATATGTCATCCCATCACAAAGACCTGCGTCCAATTCGTCCAATGCCTTCCATGTAAGCTTCGTTTTGTAAGGTAAATGTTGTGCTGTTTGTTGGGTTCTTGTCAATGTGGATGTCCAAACAATCAATTCATCTGATACATTGCATTCGTTTTTGATGATCGAGGGTAGTTTTTCTGAATAAAGTTCTCCTCTTTCACTTAAAAGAGAATTTCCACCAATTTTTTTCTCAATGTTGTATATGGACTCTCCGTGCCTGGACAACCAGACCACTTTGTGGGGGTTCAAATAGTGTAGATTCATCACAAAAAAAATGATTCTACTTTCCAAGTAAGACTGGATCTTGTTAATGATAACCTGTTCGATGTTATTTGAGCTTTTGATCAACTTGGCAAAGGTGTACACTATTTCGTCATCATATTTGTTCAATGATTCGTAAATGGCTTCGTAATATCTGATTTTTTGTTTGAAGTTCATGTTGTCATTTGCATCTGGTGAGTTTTTGCGTAAATCCATCAAATTGGACTGCAACAACTTGTCGTCATCGCAAAAAGTCTCTATAAAAATAGGCTCTATAGAAAGACGTCTCAACTTGGATAAAATCCACTTTCTGTGTTTTCTGGTGCAACTTGTTCCATCTAAAATAGCCACATTGTTTTTTTTCGATTTTTGAAACCAGTTGGTGATATCGTCAATAGCTGACACATATGCTTGATTCCTCAAAACCATGGCTTCTTCATTATTAAAATCAAAAAAAGATGCATTGATGTTGTTGTTGTTGTTGTTGTTGGTGGTGGTGGTGGTGGTGGTGGTGGTGGAGGTGGTTGATGAGCTCGCCGTGTTGACTTTGTCCATCAAAACAGACTCGAAATTGTTGTCCAAGTTTTCTCCGTCAAGCAAACCTTCAGCTTGGATATCTTTTTGTACTCCATCCGCTGCAATTTCCCCATTTAAATTTTCCTCCTGAGCCTCGCACAGCTTTCTTCTGTAGTTCCCCACGTTAAACACTTGGCAATTGATCATCAACCAGCGCAAGTACGTCTGTATTTTGTTTGCAATAAAGGTCTTGCCCCTAGCAGGCAACCCAACCATTATTACACACACTTGGACATCTTGGTTGGTGTTGGAGCTACTGTTGATCAAGTCCGCACTGCTGGTATTATTGAAAGCATTGGTGGTAGGCATTATTTATTGATTGCGAGTGATCTTGTGAAAAATGAGCTATTTTTTTCGTTTGTTTTTTTTCTTTTTGTTATTTGTTTTTCTTTATATCAAGTTTGATCAATATTGTTGTGGTGAGTTGCAGCAAGGTAATTGGTGTATTTTTCGAGCCAAACAAATGGGGACGAGCTGTGACTGTTTTTAGTTTCAGTTCCTGAACGTGTCAATTCTCAGGGTTAATTGCGTTTGGTTTTTTTTTCTTGTGTGAAAAAGATTACGCTATGACGGTTAAAGCACAATTAACAATTATAGAGAGTTTAAGATCTAGTAAAGAATGATTCCTCAATTTTCATTTAAACGAGCAATAACATAAGTTGGAAAACACGACTAAGATATCGAGAAGATCATGTTGGAGTTGTTGCGTTCTGTTAGTTTACTTTTTTCTTTTTTTCTTCTTTTCGGTCATATTTTACAAAGGACGTTTTTTTTTAGTGGTTTTCTTTGATTGGATATGATTTTTAAAGGGTGGGGATAAAAGCAAAACTCAGTTTCGCAGTAGACGAAAAAAAGCGCCCTTCACCCCTGGCAAAAAATGTTGCGGTCGGGCAACGATTACATGATATTTAGGTTTTTAGAATAGTTCAATACCGAACACATTTGTATATTCCGAGCTTATGAAGAATAACAAAAAGCCCTGGACTATCCGTTTATGGTTTGTCCGAGTGTTTTTTTGGTTTGTTTATTTTTTGACATAATGAATTTATATTTTGTTTAATAGAGTTAATGGACTTGAGTATTAAGGTGCTAGCTATAAAAGTAAACAAACAGACGTTTGACTAAAACCATTTTCTTTAATCAATTTTACTTATAATCATAGTGTTTTTTTTTTCAAGAAAATACGACAAGGTTAGTTATGCGCTTAATCTTTGTGCTTTTTTCAGATAAGCAGCCACTCATATTTCGATGTACATTACAGTGATTTTCTTGGCTTGCTCGCTCTGAAAATGCATTTTATTTTTTTCAACAATCCATCTTTAGAGCTCACCATCAATCAGTTGGTAACTCAACCAAATCTTATCTTGCTGAAATCTGTACCAATGTTTCCCTTGCAAGTGTGTTGGTATAGTTGCAGCACTTCCTAAAACCTTCCATCCTACAAAAACCAAGTCCACGTGACATTAAGTGTATTTTTTAAGATGATGAAAACCACTAAAGATACTGATTAGTGTCTTCGCTCTTCTCCGTTCGACGGAATTTTAAAAAAGTGGACAGAAGAATTAAAAAAAAGAGCAAAAGAACAATGGAACCGGAGAACGAGATAAAAAAAGGCAAAATAACACTATAATTAATTTACGCTCCTGAGAATAACAATGAAGCGCTTGATTTGAACTTTGGCGCATAATGCACTGTCATTGACCATCAGCTGTCAGTATTTTTACAAAGAGCCAGCATTTTTTTGGGTTTTTTATTTCATTATCTCTTGTCTTGAGCATTGCATTCCAATGTGCATTCTTATTACATATTAGCTTGTACATTTGGTTGGATCTAATATTTACAAACCAAATAATCCATGTAATCACTCAAACAAAAGGGGTGCATTCCAGAATGCAGATAGGAAAAGATTTACATCTGACAACAAAATTTTATGTACTCGAATAGAAAACAATAGTCTGTTAACAGAGAGAGCTAAATACAAGCAAGTGGTATTGTTCTATTGACCTAAATTATACAAAAAAAATTGAACACATCTTTTTTCCTCGTGAAAAAGATGTAAACAAAAAAAGTATATACTTTGAGCTATAATCTTTTGTTTACTGTGTACAAATGAAATATTTCATCATTCAAGGCAGTCAAATTTTCAAAAGGTTTTTTTTTTTTGAAATACTTCAAACTCTGATATTGTAATAAAAACATAACACTGGTTATAGGCCGTGATGTCAATGATGCGGAAGGTCCGGATTTCTTGGAAGCGTTAACTTCTCCGAGGTTTTCTCTTTTCACCACATTTAAGGAAAACTTCAAGCAGCAGGAAAAGCAAGCCATATGGAACACTGTTTAATCTTTGCTGATAAAATGTCCATACTGTATTTGTTTGGGAAGCTTTTAGTACTCAATTGGTGTTTTGACTTCCTTCTTTTGTTCTTTTTTTTTTGTTTGTTTTCTTTTGTTTCTTCTTTATGCATGGATGTCGATCAATTTATGCATGTCAATTTTTTTTGTTTTGTTACAATTTGAATTAACTTTTTTGTTCCGTGGAGAAAGTACAAATTACGACTAACAAGAAACCAACAAAAATCCATTGTTTTTGCTTTTTATTCTACAGGCCTATTGTTTAAATATGATTGTCTTCTTTTTTTTCTTTTGCAATCTCCGCTTCAAAACACATTATTGTTATTGTTTCTCTGGTTATCAAGTAATTTAATAGTTGAAAGACAATAGTAAACCGGGTTTAGGTTTATGGTCTGATTGTGCTACTTGCTTCGGTCTTCTCCAGAAAAAAATAAACTGAGCAATAACAATCAGAATATATTGGAAATTAGCGTGTACTGCTTTAATTATCAAACTTTATTTGTTGATGATAAGAAGCGCATTGTTGACTGATGATTTGCACATTTGCCTCTATTTCCAGGCTCTTTTCGTTTGCTGTTATTACTGAAATCACAAAAGGGTTACTTGTGATAAAGGGGTTATAGCTTAAAGCACAAGGCATCAGAAATAAAAAAAGAAAGGAAGCCAGTTGCTATTGCAGGTGACGGAGCTTCTCATTAGTAACACTATTTCTTCTTTATATTGGCAACAAGATGTGATTACCAATGATAAGCAATGTAATCACCGCAGCTTACTTTCGAATGCTTCCATGGAACCAGGTTTATTTAGTCCTTCCTTTAATCTTAATATCCGCATGAAAAAAAAAAACCATTGAAAAGTGAGCGTAATTTATAAGACAATCAAGCACTAATGTCGTAAAACAATAGAAAAATAAAAAAAAATAGTTGAAGAATTTAACGCAGCGCAAAAGGGCAAGTGGGCAAATGTACAAATAAGCTTAGTACATATAATGGTCATAGGATACATATTTTATTGTCTCAATTACGTGGGGAAAGGTTGTTTGAGCAATCATATGCTTATTTTAAAAATTACATGAAACAAAGAAAAAGACACATAGGCAAATAGTCAATTTAAACAATGCAAAAATCAGAACATCAATCAAGGAATAACAATACCATTTGAAAATCTAATTGCAAAAAACATCTGCAAATCTTTGATTTTCCAATTCATGAGCAAAAAAGAAAGTTTAAACAATAGCTTGCTGTATATTATTTTCCTTCTAGATTAAAACACTTTTATAGTTACATCATTTTTTGCTGATATGATTTCATTTGAAAAAAAAAAAAAAAATTGGGCTAATTAATGCATGAATAAATACCTGAATAAAATGCTGAATTAACGCCAGTCTATAAAACATCACGGTAGAAACGAATGTATGTTATGAAGTTATTTATAAAAATTCTTGAACTTCTGGAAAAAAAGTTTATCACTGTAATTGTCAGTAGCTTTAGTTTTTCTCAAAAATTGCCTCAAACAGAGTAAGCTGAGTAATGCAAAAATAAGTTGATACGGTCTACTCAGATGTGAGAGAAAATTTATTCAAGTAGAATTTCAAGTTAATATGACAATAAAAAACACTATCATCACACAATAATTCTTGGAACGCACTTGGAAATCTCATTTTGACTTGTGTTTGAGTTTCTTTCTGGTCAAAAAAAGTGCCTTTACTCAGAAAGAGCCTGGGGTAGAATGTCTTGTAATGCGGTTCGAATATTATTACAAAAGCTCTACAGGTTGTAAACCAAAAAGCGCCTAGAAGTATTAAGTAACTTTTTCAAAGAAGTAGTTTATAGCTCTTGTCAAAAGTAGGTTTGGCTGCAAAAAGAGTTGAATTAATAAAATACTTGTTTGTATAGATATTTGAATAACTCAGAAACACTTGTAATGCTTTCTATAAAAGCAAATATTAAATAGTGACACTAGCTTTGCTATAACCCAACCATGACACAAGAAAGTAATGTGTTTTAAACAACGGATTAGATTTATGAGAACATTGAGTTTTTTTGAAAGGTATATAAAGCAGTAAGATCTAAGTTAAGTAGAAAAAAACAAATTCTGATACAAATTTGCATAATATTTATATTGTGTGAAACTTGCTAAGATCAATATCAGTCAACAGTAAGTTTGGTAGATAATATTTTACTAATACAAAAAATTTAAACAAACAATATCACAAAAAATCAAAAGGAAAACATTTTATTCCAAGAGTGACTACTGCTTCTATCACAAACAAGCTTTATTCACAATTAGATAATACTGCTTCATTGTTGAAATGTTTTCAAGATTACTGCTATTTGCTTTTTTCAGCATTGCTTTTTTCCTCACGAAAAAAGTTCATGCTGACGACTATTTGTCTGCTTGTAGGATTCCGTCCACTTACGCTTTAGTTGATGGTTTTGACATGGATTTTTACAATTACCCAGAGTACTCCAGTGTCTACACTGAAAGTGGGTTTTATCTTTCCGGTTACTCTAGATACGGTAAGCTGGGTCAAGCCACAGATGTTGAAACGTTGACTTTTACCAATGATTATGACATTTATAATGGTGTGTACTCAACTAGTTTGCCTACTTATTTTCATTACAGCGGTGCTCAAATGGATTCTGGGTATTTCACCATGGTTGCTACAGGGTATTTTTTGGCCCCAACAACAGGTACGTATGAATTCAATCTGGTTTGGGCTGATGATTTTTCCATGATTCAGTTTGGTGGTGGTAACGCCTTTCCATGTTGTCAACAACAAAACGGAAGTCCCGAAATTACCGACCCAGAAGATGTTGTTTCTGTCAACTACAGTAACAAAAACGGGGGGGTTACTTTGACCGTAAACTTACTGGCTGGAAGATACTACCCTATTAGAGTCACTTATGTGAATATTTCAACACTAGGTAAATACGCTTTCCGTTTCATGACTCCAGGGGATACCGATTACAGGTATGATTGCTCAGGTTATGTCAAAAGTGGTCAAACTGATCTAGATTATGTTTGTGATGATGAAGTTATCACCACAACGAGTCTTTTTGCAGGAACAGAAACAACAACAGTTGAAACAATGACTTTTGCAACTTTTACCACAAACGGTAAAGTAATTTCAGAAACAGTTGAAGAAGTTATCGTAAAAATTCCCCAATCCATTGTTACAACTGTTACAACAACTGTCAGCACCACAGGCTTGACTGCCATTTCAACTGTTTACAACAGCGCAACAAGCACAAATAGCCAGAACGGGCAACAAACAATTACAGTTGCTGAAAGTGTCTTGGTCCCATTTACCTACGCCACTTCAAACTCGTACACGCCTTACTCTGGGAGTAACACATCCACTTTTGCTACTTCGACAGTGAGTACCACAGACTCAAATGGGCTAATACACGTGACCACATTTTATTATGTTGAAGTTCCAATTTCTCAAGCTTCTTCTGTTATTGTTCGTCCATACTCTGGAAGCTTTACAAGTACTTATTCTTCTTCTTTCACCACTATTTATGGTTCAAATGGCCAAGAAGAAATTTCTGCGGTTTACTACGTTGAAACACCAATTGTTTTTGAGAGTTCCAACACCTACACACCATCAAATGTTTCTGCAACTACAACCTACTCTACAAGCACATCAATTTGGACAGGAGAAGATGGAACAGAATCAGAATCTCTGATCTACTATGTTGCTACACCAATTGTCACAAAAGTGCTAAAAGTTTTTACGCCAGGTACTCTTGGCTCGGGGACTACTTCCGAAATATACTCTACCTCCATCAACACAACTATCGGTGCCGATGGAAAAGAAACGGATTCTACAATTTATTATATTTACACGCCAATTTCATTTGTGTCCTCTGCAACAACAAAAGCCAGTGAAGTTTCTTTCATAACCACCTATAACACAAGTACCATAACAACTACAGGTGCCGATGGCCTTGAAACAGAGACTTATCTTTATTACGTTGCGACCCCTATTGTCGACCAGTACTCGACGGTCAACACCCCATACTCAGGGTCCGTGAACAAGACGTATTCGACCAGTGTGATTGTTACGACCGGTGCTGACGGCAAAGAGACTGAGACCAGTGTCTACTACGTACAGACCCCGATTGTGTTCAGCTCGACCGACATCTACTCCCCAGCCAACGTGACTGCTTCCACCACCTACAAAACGTCTGTGCTTGTCACGACTGGTGCTGACGGCAAGGAGACAGACACGACGGTGTACTATGTTGCGACCCCTATTGTCGACCAGTACTCGACGGTCAACACCCCATACTCAGGGT
>ERZ794936.235-NODE-235-length-30958-cov-32.816199_pt1 | contig 30958 bp, 14 predicted proteins | sample MGYA00511083_ERZ794936 | MGnify/ENA primary metagenome ERZ794936 (study PRJEB30137, sample SAMN04331409) | food metagenome | isolation source: Y2 must sample point D1 replicate A | place: Australia: South Australia | collected 2014 ... | reverse complement strand
TTTTTTTTTTTTTTTCCCTTTTTTTTTTTTTTTTTTTTTTTTTTTTTTTTTTTTTGTTTGTTTTTTTTTTTAATTTTTTAACACTGGAAGCACATTGGTTTAAGCTTTCCACACAAAAGTCTCTGACCGATTTGCTCGAAAATAAAATGAAAGAGGATTAATGCCAGTTGCTGCTCTGTGAACACCTTTATGGTTGTTTCACGTGGTTTAAGACAGTTGTGAGTCATTTTTGTAATCATTTTCATCACTGTTGCGTGATTAGCTCTAGTGGCTCTACTTGCCCCGCTGGTTTTGCTTAGTCTAGAGCTGGAGGAAAGGAGACTGCTTATGGGGGTTAATTCCCGCTGTCTATAGTGCTCACGTTCTGAGCTAAGACTAAGATCACATGCTTGTTAAGTTTTTTTCTTTCGGATAAAAGTGTTCCCTATTTGCAAAGTTTGCTGTATTAGTGACGCTTTAGTCATGCGCTGGGAAGGCATTTCAAGAAACATTCTGATAACCTAAATGTGTTTTGATAGTTCTATAAAATTGTTAACCTACATATTCATCGCGAACACCATGTAGAAGGGTCTTTTTCGCTGCATAACACACACAAACAGACACTTGCCTATTGTGCACCAGTAGTTCTGCTCGCGAAGCTATTTTTGTTTTCTAGAAGGAGTAAAAAGACGAAGCGGAAGAGGACGGCATCGACATTTGGGGAGTTTGTAGTCGTGTGCTTAGCACCATATTGATGCTGTTGGCATTGGATGTTTCATGGTGTTGTGTACTGTGGGCTCCATTGCCCTTTAGTGTCTTGTTGTTTGAGTTATTGGTATTACTTGAGGACGTAATGTTTGCAGTGTTTGCCATGTTTTTCACAGCAGTTATAGTTCTTTCCGATGCCGTTGTGCTTGTGCTGCTTCTGCTTGTTGTTGTGCTCAGATGACTCAGTTTTTTCGATAATGTATGGGAACTGGGTTTCTTTCCATGATTTTTTTTCTCTTTTCTCAAATTTTGGAACAGAAACGGTGCTGTTTTATTCAAAGACGCAGGATCCTTGATCTTGCTCAAGTCAATCATAGTAGACAGGTCCGGAATATCAGGAACATGCGTGACTGCTGTGTGTGCGGTAAGGGCCTGCTCCAATAGTGAGTGCTGTGGGGTGAGACTTGGCGTGATATTAGGAGTAAGGTCAGGGGTGAGGTCCGGGGTAAGGTCCCTCGAAGACGGACACGTGCTGGTGCTGTAGTCTTTGGTATTGTTCAGCATTGGGTTGACAAACATAAACATTTCTTGATTCTCCAGCTCGGATTGGTCGTGATCTTCAAACCCTTGAACACTACTGCTGCCACTGCTGCTGCTGCTGCTGCTGCTTGCACTGCGCTGATCACAAACATCGGAAACACGAAACACACTGCCACTGTCAGCATCACTATCGCCATCACTGCCTCCAACACTTGCCCTATCACTGGCGTCTCCGTCGGTCAAAGAGTAATCACTGCTGCTGGTGGAAACCAGTGCGGAACTGTCATTGCTTGTTGATGTTGAAATTTCAATTTCTGAGTCCTGGTTCAAGTGGTGGCGGTGTTGGTGTTCCGTGGCGTAGATACACCAATTTTGGTATAGATTGCGCAAAGTTTTGTAGATGTGTGCTTTTGCTTCTTCAATCAAGGGTTTCGTAGGCACCATTCCCCTTTCGTAACATTCATCAAATTTCGCTCTAATTTCCTCGGGTAGATTGCACTGATGAGGAGAATTGATGGAAATGTATTTAAGATAGCATTTCTCGTTCCACAATTTAACCGAGTCAAAACTCTGTTTTGAATCAACTGCACTGTACTTGTTTAACGGCGTGTACGCACTAGAACTTGTGGTAACCGGTGTGCTGTTTTTGCTTGTATTTCTTGAAGTGTTTGCATTGCTTGCATTGCTACTCGATGAAACAGTTTTGCTAGTGCTGTTACTAAACATAGGAGTCTTACTCGACTCAGTTGTTGTGCTGCGTGGAGAACTATTTGAGTGAGTGATTTTGAACAAAGAAGTAGACAATTTCGCCAATTTGCTTTCACTTGGGGCAGTTACACTTCTTGGGGAGTTTGTGGTTGACCCACCAACACCATTACTACTACTCGAGCTACTGCTTCTGCTTTTAGAGTTTATTTTCAAATTGGTTTTAGAAAAAGGTATAGTAGGCGAATTTGATGTCCACAAAGCTGTATCAGAACCCCTTCTTAGTTTGAAACTTCCGGATCTAACAGAGTTGCTGAGACTCTTGATTGGGCCTGTAGTACTATTGCTACTCAGCACAGGAACCTTGTAACTGGGTGTGTGTGTTTCCACACTGCTTTTTCTTCTGTGATTGTTTTGCTTGGTGATACTTCTGTCACTGGTACCAGTCCCTTCATTAGTTATTTTACTTTCAATATTTTTTGTAAACCAATCGGTAACCATAATAAATTTTAAATTTTCATCACAGTGTAATTTTTCCAAATATTTCATAAATTTGTTTAAACTATAAATTTTCCCAAATTTACATTCTGAATTTTGTATCAACATATCCAAAGGTGGACAAACATCTTTATTTTCATTATTTTTATATAGATAAATATTTTTGTTTTTCACATTCCTCTGAATTAAATCCTCTTTCTTGTCATTCTTGGTAGGCATTACAGTTTCATCATATTCACTCATCTTCACTTGGATTTGGGTTTTTTTGATATTTGAGTGTACTATACTATTGTATAATATCTTGGTGTATTATACTAGTGTATGATGATACTGCTAAAAAGAATAAACTGTGATATCTCGTTCTTGGGTTGTCAGTACTCTTTTGATAATGTATATTTGTGTTGATATTTTCTTTTTGGTATTTATACTTTGCAATACAAACTCCTTGATTACTGCCAAGACTCCTTGATTGAAATAAGAAATTTCGAAGCACATACTCACAAGACTCATCGAAGCACATACTCACAAGACTCCTCAAAGTAAATTATCACAAGACTTTTCGAAAAAATCGTTTACCAAAATAATCGAATCATCTACTCAAATAACATACATCCATCAAGTTCTCTTTTTGAAATACTCCCCAATCAATGCACCATATGAATAAAACAAAAAAAATAAAATAAAATAAAATAAAAAAAGAAAGTCCAATACTCTTGATAGGTATATAAGATCGCAATTGATCGAGAATAGAAATTAGACTTTCCAGTTGTGATGTGTTCTTTGAGAAATGATTACTTTCAACAAACCGAATATCTTTTTAATTACAATGCACAAACATTATTCGAAATATACATTCATAATTTCTTTTTTTTTTTTTTTTTCAACATTACATTCTAAGCTTCTACGTTTTCTAGAGATATAGCAATTAGACATTAAGTGTATTAGATTAGAGTAAACTGATAGTAATGATAGTAGTGATATAGTAGCAAGAGCAATAAATTACAATTAATCATTATCATCATCATCTTCATATTAATGTTCTCGAATGCAGTTATTCTTAGTATCTACTACTAATAATTCCAATCAAACAAATAATAATATATAAAAACAATAGTAAAATTAAGATTAAAACAATAATAAACAATACAAAAAAAATAAATAAAACGTTTTTTTTATTTTTATTTTCTTAATTTTTTTCCCTCAAATTGTTCATTGATTATATCATTATTTAAGTAATTTATAGAGCAAATAAAGTATATGTATGTATGTATGTATGTATGTATATACCTAATAAGTAATGCTCCATGAAATATCATTGCTATAATATATAATAACCAAGTTAATAATAAGAACGTATGATGTAGTAAGTATGTATATATTAGATACATACGTACAAGATACTACACTGTTGAGATTACCACCCTGCAATATTACTCCTTGCCTTTTTTCCTCAATACTCACATGTACAAGGCATGAGTCGTGAATGTAATGGAGTTTAGTGTACAGTAAATTTTTAAGCGAGCCAAAAAAAAAAAAAAAAATAATAAATAATATTGAGTCTGGTTAAAACAATGTAGAGGCTAAATGTCACGAGACAAGTGAGAAAAAAAAGCGGGTAACAAACAACAAAGTTGTAGGCACAAACACACACACACACATACACACACACATACACACACATATATATATATATCTCCGCATTTCACGTGACTATTACGAAAAGTATAATACCAATAATTATAATAATAAATAGTAAAGTAAGCAATGTACATATAACCCACACCTTTTTGAAGAATGGAAACACCCACACTTTTGTTTCTTTTTTCTTTTGTTTTTTCATTTTTTTTTTCCGAATTTTATTTGTATACAAGGTAGTATGATGATCTTATGGAGAAGAATAAGAATTTAGAGAGGGTAGAATTTGGTGTATATATGATATATATATATATATTAAAACTGTGTGTATACATGAAAAACTGTGTGAGTTTTGTATGTAATCACTATCTTTTCAGGTGAATTATGAAATCTTTGTGATGATGATGATGATGACGTTTACGGTGACTGTTACAATTCAATATCTGGTACAGAAGTAATATATGTTAAAGAATCAAGTAAGGTGAGTGTCAAGTAAGACAAGAAAGTACAGAGACAAGTAAGACAAGAAAGTACAGAGACAAGTAAGACAAGAAAATACAGAAACAAGTGAAAACTTATCAGTGTTTACTGGAAAAAACTAAACATAATTTTATCGTTTTGTATCGGGTACAAGCAAGAATTTCAATTAGTTGAAACAATTTTATGCAAAAGTGGAGAAAAAAAAACAAATTTGTTCAAAGAAAGAAACAAGTAAATAAACAAATAATTTTTATACTCGAAGAAGAAGAAGAATAAGAAGAAAAACATAAAAAAAAAATATTCTTTAAGGAAAAAGTTATAGACTCAATTGTTTTGAACATACAGAAGTTACCAAGTCGATAAGTCGATAAGCCAAGAAGTCAATAAGTCAAAAAGTCAAAAAGTCAAAAAATCAAGAAGAAGAAGAAGCATATCATGAACACCAGCAACAGAGATTTTGATAGTTTTTTCGGAGGAGGAGGACAAAACAATAATAACAAGAACATCACTGATGTTCAACATGAGGGAAACGGTGTTTTGGGCAATGGAATAACAAGTGGAAACATAAATGGGATCGTGCCCGATATGAACACCAATACTAATGCTGGTATTAATGCTGGTACTAATGCCAATATTAACACCACTAATAATGCCACTAATTTAGGAAGTCATGCTGTGGAAAACATGCATCTCGACAGTAACAATATGTTTGGGGTGGATGACACACCAGCAATATTGCTAGAGCAGTTGGCTTATATTGATACTTTTATGCCGCAATTAGAAGAAGATTTGGTTGATTACACTAATGGGATTAATCACAATTTGAATAATACTACTACTAATATCAATAGTAACAATAATAATAATAATAATAATAATAATACTACCAATGCATCTGGTCAAGACAATTTAAATTCGTATGCCAACATAGCCAGTATGAACTATGCGTCTCAAGACAGGGTTCAAGGGAATTTGTTTCATGATCAAAACAGTATATTTAACATTGATGACAGGTTGGCTGCTGAATTGAGTGTTTTTGCTGATGAAACGTTTATATTTCCTGATGAAGACAAACATGATTTCAATGATGTTAATAATGGGAATATTAATGCATTGAATAGAGGGATGAATGATTTGGATAATACAGGTGGTAACAATAATAACAACAACAGCAATCATAATAGTAATAATAATAATAATAATAATAATAATAATAATAATAATATCAACCCATCACAGTTTCAGATCAACGATCACTTACTCAACAACGAACAAACTGGCCATTTGCCAGACAAAAGAAACAATATGTTGAATAAACAATATGATCTAACAAGAAAGAGAATCAGTTCTAAAAACCAAAAGTATTTTGCAAGAAATAATATTCATGATAATAATAATAATAACAATAATAATAATAATAATAATAACAATAATAATAACAACAACAACAATAATAATAATAACAACAACAATGTCAGCAGTAATAGCAACCACAATACGCCGTCTTTTTCAAGCCAGAACAACACCCCGGACCACGGCGGGTTTGTCAACTTTGACGTTCTCGACCATGCCACACACAACGCACAGTCGCCTCCCCCACCTCTGATTGCAAGTTTCCATTCCCCAATCTCACAAAACACCTTGCCCAACGCATCCACTTTCTCCAAATCGGCATTGTCCTCAAGTAGGCAGCACTCTTTTTTGTCTCCCTTATCGTCGTCGTCGTCGTCGTCATCATCATCACTGAACGTTTCTGCGATGTCACTCAAAGACTTGTTGAAATATTTGCAAACCAATCCTCAGCTGAATATCAAGTTTACAAAATTTTCAAAAATGCCACATAACTGCTACATTGAATTGTTACAAAACCACGGGTTCGATGATGATAAGATTAATGCCATGCTGTACATCATTGAATATTACCAATCAAACTATTTGAACTTCACACCAATCAATGAAAACACCCAGTCTAGTCATTCTGTTAACAATCAAGGATACTCGGACTCAGGGATCATGTCTCCACAAAGTAACATGAAATATGAGATATACAAGAAATCGTTGCATTCTACGGATGTGCATAGTTTGCTTAAATCTATTCATCCAGATATCATTGACAATAATAACCAATCTAATGAAGTCATTGATAAAGAAAAACATATGGGAAACAACCACACATCAACGATTGACGATTATTTGATGAAAATTGACGAGACCCAAAATTTGAAAACGTCTGAAGCTGAAGTTGAAGCTGAAGTTGAAGCTGAACCTGAAACAAAGGCGGCAAAGGCATCAAATGTGGAAAATCACGAACAACAAAAAACACAAGATCAACAGCCAGAAACCAATGGTGTTGCCAACAACAGCACATCTTTCTCCCATGTAAATAATGAAGCAGCGGTATTGGAACACAAGACTGAAACCGTGGACACAGAGACACAATCTCAAACAAAGAAGCCACTGGATTCAGATACAGTTTCTCACGAATCAACAACGTCCAAAGAGAAGCCGCAAAAAGTTACCAAAAAATCAGGATCAACACCCAAAGTGAAAAAGATGGAAGACTTGGAGGGGAAAATTTCTGACTTGATCAAAGTCTCTACGGAATTGACACAAAAGGTCAAAGATTTGGAAATGGAAAACAATTTATTGAAAAAAATGGTCACGGAAAAGGGCCAATTTTCATCGGTAAAAGAAGTTGAAAAACTATATAATAGCAATAAATAGTATAAATAAAAACATCGATATCACAACCAAAAACACAAGTCCGCATCTGTTTCTCGTTCTTTGATCCTTCTCCGCCTGTTTCAATTTGTTTGACGCATTGTACACATCGTCATTGAAAACATTCAAATTGTTTTCTATACTGTCCACCTGCGTTCCTTGCTCCTGGATCAAATGACCCAATTGCTTGAAAATCAAATTCACCTCCGTCACCTGGTCATGTATCACGTTCATCTGCGTTTCTTGCTCCCCGACAACGAGTTCGTGCTCGTCAAGCAGTTGCTGATCCATGTGGTCCTGGGCCTGCTGCAACTGCTGCTGCACCTGTTGGTCACGCGCCTCTGTTTCGACTTGGAGCTGCATTTGCGCCTGGCTGTCGTCTTCATGGGACGCTCCATTATTTGGAATAGAGTAGTAGGTTGCATCTTTCCCACCGGTGCCTGCATCCCATTGCGATGTCTCAACGTGCTGCGCTGGTTCTTGACCCTTGTTCACTGTAGTGGAATCTTTTGAAGAAAAAGTCCCGTAATTCTGTTTTTGAACTTGTTTGGAGCCGGTGTTTTTCGCATCTCGTAATAACGATTCATCACTGCTATTGCTCGTTTCTGTGCCGTTGGATGTTTCGTTTGTTGTGTATATTGGGAACATCAACTTCCGCTTGTAGTACTGCCCTTTCAAAACCTCAAACTCCATGATCAACCCACTCAAGTCCCGCTCCACTTTGTTGACAAAATTCTTGCCCATCGGTTGAAATCCAGTTGTTAGTTCATACTCGCTGATCCGTGCATTCATATCCTGAATGGATTTTTCAAGTTCTTGGCGAACACCCAAATTGTCTCTCTTTTTGTTTCCCAAAACGTGCTTAACCCCACGATTCAAATCAATGATACATCCGTCCAAGTCGTCAACCAAGTTGTTAAGTTCTTCAATCCGGATACCCGATGATTTATCAACTTCTGCAGTATGCGTTTGTGTTCCGTTTTTTTCAAGATCTAAAAATGACATATTGGAAGATCTTTGTTTATCTGTGTGCTTGCAAGTGTTTTCCCAAAAAAGGGTTTGTTACTCCCGCTTAACTCTCGTTGAAATTTGACTTTTTCTTGGATTTGCTCTAGTCTTTAAACAGGCTAGATTCTTTTAAATACATCGCATTTTCCACTTTACTTATCATGGCTGTAAAGATTTATTGATTTCAAAGTTAGAGTTTTCCCAAAAAGGGTCGAAAAGGGCAACAATGTTTTAAAATTTAGAAATACAAAGGTCAGGTGATAGAAGTAATGCTCGCACGTGCCGCCGTCAGAAATTTAAAAAAAAAAAAAAAAAAAAAACTAACGGAAAACGCGTGAAGACTTCCAGTGAAGGCAGAATGAGTTTTAATTTCTCGAAATAGTTTATGAATTACGCGTCATTCGAGAATATGCGTTTCAACTGCAACTAGGTACTAAAAATCTTTATCAAAGGTTTATATACTCAATCTTGTGACTCTTGGATCAATTACTCCCAAAACATCCAAAAAGATCAAAATAAACTCAAAAACGCAAGGCCCAAGCCAATGTCCTCTACTAAAGAAGATAGACTGAAAGCGCTGAGAAAGCTGCAAAAGAAAAGATCTGGGCATTTCTCAGACAGCGAACAAGAAAGTGATTATGATGCAGGAAAAACCCACCAGGAAAGTGACAACGAGCAATTGTACGATGTTGTGGACGAAAAATCCTACAAGGATCAAAGAAGACAAGCAATGCTAAACGACAATTTTGTTGTTGATGATGACGGTGATGGTGGGTACATTGACAACGGTGTTGATGAATGGGACAGGGAAGACCAGTATTATAGTGATGAAAACATGGAGCCAGAAAGCTCTAAAAAAGCTTCAAAATCGAAGAAAACCGGCAAGTCGTCCAAGCCTGACATTTCATCCTTGATCAACAAACACGCTGCCAAGTCATACGGTAAACGCGGTTCCACAGCAAGCGGGTTTGATTCCATTGGAAGAAAAGCACATAAAGTGTCTGTGGACATGTTTGATGATATTTTCAATGAGTTTGGAGAAGAAAAAGTCAACAAGAACTCTACTGAAAAGAAGAAAAATTTCAAAAGAAAAATGGAGTCTACCGCAAATGGAAATATTGCCAGTGATGACTTTCACGATGAGATTACACCAGAAACAACGAAAAAACTGAAATTTTCGTCTCCCATTACCACCACTTTTTCTCAAGATAAAAATCGTAACACTTCTGCTCAGCCCGTTTCTTCACCTTTGAAGCAGAAATGGGACGCCAATCTCTCTAAAAAGGATGAAATGGATTCTCCAACCGATGAAAATGCTTATGGAAGAGAAAAATCAGTGTCCAATCATGATGCCACAAGCTCAAAGGATGACGATGACGATGAAGATGACGAAGACGAGATTTTAACATTGAGACGTAAGAGAACTGTAAGAGCAGGGAACGTATCAAGAACTGTCAATATGAAAAGTGGTAATTCTTCTTTTGTTACAGCCCCAAGCACACCAAACACAAGCATACAAAACATATCTCTTGACCTTGACGCATCGTCTCCGAGTACGTCAACTGTGTCTTCTTCCTTTGTCAGCTCATCTTTTAACCGGTTCAGCAAAAAGCTAGACAAAGAAACTATTTTCACGAGCAAAGATGGGTCGATTCCGTTTTACTGGATTGATTACTCCGAAATTAACAATACATTGGTACTATACGGCAAAGTGAAATCAACAGATGGGAATTATTGTTCTTGTATGGTTCAGGTCGAACAAATGTATAGGGAACTGTATTTTTTACCCAAAACAGGAGAAACCCCAGCTGATATATACGATTTGGTTGTCTCGACTATCAGTGAAAAGTATGGCCTACCAACTCTAAGGGCAAAACCGGAAAAAATGAAATATGCTTTTGAACTTCCAGGAATTCCGAAAAGAGAAACCGAATATTTGAAAGTTTTGGTTCCATACAGTACTCCCAAGAACTCTTTCAAAAAAATCACTCTTGACATGTTCAAACAAAAAACCTTAAACAATCAGGAAGAAGAGAATTTTCCAATACAGCATATCTTTGGTGCCAGTTCCAGTATTTTCGAGAGTTTTGTGGTTCAAAGAAAAATAATGGGTCCTTGCTGGTTAGCTTTGAGAAACGTGGAGTTTGACAAACTAACGGGTGCATCTCATTGTACCGCTGAATTGAAAATAGAGAAAGCTACTGATATCTCTGTGCTTGAAGGCAATGCTTTCCAACTCCCACCATTGTCAACAATTACACTGTCAGTGCAATCCGTTTTGAATGTCAAAGAAAATAAACAAGAGATTGTTTCAATTTCTTACAAACTAAACCCTAAGCTGGATCTCGATTACGATGTGGCTGATGTTTCATCGCAAAACCTAGAAACAGTTACTTTGATGAGGCCACCTTCCTTTTCTACCTTTCCCGTTTCTCTCAAAAAGTTGGCCGAAAGTAAGTTTCCAACCAATCCTGTTAGACTTTTCAACAACGAAAAAGGTCTTTTGAGCTGTTTTGCAGCTATTCTTAAAAAGTCCGACCCAGACGTCTTTATTGGACACAAACTAGAAACAGTCGGTTTGGATATCATCATGAACAGAATGTTTGACTTGAAAATAGCAAATTTTTCGAGCATTGGGAGATTAAACAGAAGAGAATGGCCCGATAGGTGGTTGAGAAACAGAAATCACCAGTTTTACCTGATAAGAGACATCTTAAGTGGGCGGCTTGTTTGTGATATCGCAAACGAAATGGGTCAATCACTGACACCAAAATGTCAATCATGGGATTTAAGTGAAATGTACAACATTTACACCGGAAACTCTTACAAGCCACTAGAGATCAATTTCAACCAGGTGCAATACCAGGAAGATGCTTCGTCGTTGATTTTGGCAATAGAAGAAAATATCTCTAACTGTAAGATGGTTGACGAAGTTGCAAACAAGATTCAAATTCTTTCCTTGTCAAAACAATTGACAAACTTGGCAGGAAATAACTGGAACCAAACGTTGAGTGGTAATAGGGCCGCTAGAAATGAATTTATTCTTTTACACGAATTTGCCAGAGAAGGATTTATTTTGCCTGACAAAGAGTATAAAAACAATGCTGATCAAACGAATTCCCAAGGAAGGTCTAAAAAATCAAAGTATCAAGGTGGTTTGGTTTTTGAGCCAGAAAAGGGGTTGCACAAAAATTTTGTGCTGGTGATGGATTTCAATTCTTTATATCCTTCGATCATTCAAGAATACAACATTTGTTTCACAACAGTTGATAGAGAACATTTGTTAAGTCCGTCAAGTGCTGACTCGGAGGAAGAAGCTTTACCAGAGATTCCAAGCGTCACCAAAGAACAAGGTGTTCTTCCTAAACTTTTGAACAATCTTGTTGCCAGACGTAGAGAAGTGAAAAAGCTGATGGTTTCTGAAAGTGATCCGTTCAAAAAAGCCCAATGCGACATTAGACAGCAAGCTTTGAAGTTGACTGCAAATTCGATGTACGGTTGTCTAGGTTTTGTAAACAGTAGGTTTTATGCTAAACCATTAGCAATGCTGGTCACAAACAAAGGTAGAGAAATTTTGATGAATACCAGACAACTGGCCGAATCGGGCGGATTAAAGGTTGTTTATGGTGATACGGATTCTGTTATGATTGATACCAACAAAAATGTTTACAGCGAAGCTATTGAAATTGGGCAAGAATTCAAAAAAAACGTCAATGATCGTTACAAATTGTTGGAAATTGATATTGACAATGTTTTCAAAAAATTGTTGCTTCATGCCAAAAAAAAATATGCTGCTTTGAACTGCAGCATTGATCCAAAGACCCATATGGAACGGTTGCTTTTGGAAGTCAAAGGGCTGGATATGAAGCGGAGAGAGTATTGTCCTTTATCAAAAGAGGTTTCTGAGTACGTTTTGAACATTTTGCTATCTGACAAATTTTCAGATTCCGAAGCAGCGCTGAGTGAAGTGTACACCTATTTAGAGGACATTAGTGATGGTATTGAAAATAGCAAGTTCAAGTTTGATAAGTACCGTATCAACACCAAACTAAGCAAAGACCCAACACAGTATCCTGGCGGCAACTCAATGCCTGCTGTCCAAGTTGCCTTGAGAATGAGAAAAACAGGAAGAATCGTGAAAGCTGGGAGTGTCATTACCTTTGTGATAACTCAGCCTTTAGATCCGGAAGACCAAGAAAAAGATAAAAACGGCGTAAGTAGTGACTCTACAAAAGATGAACAACATTTTGCAGCTAGGGCAAGAGCATTTACTGAACTTTTAGCGAAAAACTCCAACTTGAAACCTGACGCCCAGTACTATTTGGAAAAACAAATTTTCACCCCAATAAAAAGACTTTTGGAAAACATTGAAGGGTTTGATGTTGTCCGTTTGGCCGAATCACTAAAATTAGATGGTAAAAAATATTTGGCCTCGATTTCAAGCTCGGGTGCTTCTGCAAACGGTATCAACGAAATCCAACCTTTGGAATCCACTGTCACTGATAATGAAAGGTTTAGAGAATGTAAAGCCTTTGTTGTTCATTGTTCTCATTGTTCGTCAAATTTCAAATATCATGGTATTGTAAAATCTGCAGATTACACAGTTTCTTTCAATGGTATCAAGTGCCAAAAGTGTGACACCCAAATGAGATTGATACAGGTGACTTCTCAATTGGAAAGCAGAATCAGAGGGTTTATTGCTAAATACTATGAAGGCTGGCTTCAGTGTGATGATTCTACCTGCAACTGTACCACGAGATCTATTGGCATGTACGGGAAGAAATGTTTGAATGAAGGGTGTACTGGGGTAATGAATTTCAAGTACACTGACAAAATGCTTTACAACCAATTGTTATATTTCAGCTCTTTGTTTGACTATGAAAAAAACAAGCAACAAAAACTTGAAATTTTTGCAAACACAGCTGAAGATGAGGATCACAAGTTGAGCGCGAGCGAGCTAAAAGCTTTGGTCGAACAAAACAGAGAAATGATGTTTGTCAACCAGCAAGTGGTGCAAAAATACTTGAACGATTGTGCCAGAAGTTATGTCAACATGACTGATATTTTTTCTTTTAGTGCTCGCTCATAATCTGTTCCTTATCATTGCACTTGCCAAAGCGGTTCTATAAAAATATGAGACAACAATAAGCATTGATATATAGATGACTCAAACATTAAGCTTTAACTTTTAATAAAAACTCTTGGATTTTTTTTAATTTTTTTTTTTTTTGTTTGTTCATCAACTTATTGGTGTCGTATACAAGCAAAGCGTCTTCTTTTATCAATAGTTTCTTAAGAAAAAGCAGCCAACAATGCCGTGCCATGCCATTTCTTCCATTTCATTTCTTTTTTATTTTTTGTTTTTTGTTTTTTGTTTTGTTGTTTTTTTGTTTTTTTGTTGTTTTTTTCCATTCGGTGCATTTTCTGCCCTTTGTTATGTTAGTCCGCTTGGATCAAGATTTGCTTATCATTTCAGATTTTATCTGTCCATGGCTCGCAGCTTTTTTTTTTTGTGTGCGGCGCTATGGCAACAAATGGATAACATACGGAAATGATAATTCTTTTTAGGAATTTGGGAGCATTTTCGGAATGACTTGATGTTTTAATGGCAACTGTATGTTTACTCAAGTTTTGGTTGTGAGTCTTTGAGTTTCCCCTACTCATTTTGAGATACGAAGGCTAGTCCTGATTCATACATCATTTCTCAGAAACACCACTACTACTATCTTTTAGTATCACAAGTCGCATTTACTGCTACTAAACAGCAACGTACTCACCAACAGCTGGCCAAAGTTTTCCATTTTGCAGCCAGTAATCACATTTCAAAAACAAAAACGAAACATCATTCAAAACCTTGAGTTCAATGGACATTGTTAAGATCTCCAGCGGAAACAGCAACAAAATCGAAAACGATACCGTACCTATCTCATCCTCTGCCAGGTCTGCTTCTATGAAAATCAAACACTCAAACTCACAAAGACACCCGAAAAACTCATATTACAACGGAGGCGCGGGAAGTTTCACCAATCCAAACAATAACTCTCATAGCAGACGACATAGTATTTTGCTGTTGTCCGAGTCTGTGCAGAGCAGGAAGTCGGGGATTAACATGGGAACGAGAAACTCCAGAAATAGCACAAGTAGTACCACTTTGCAAAATTTAGCATCAAAAAACATGGCCGGATCGTATGGGAAATCTATAGATTCCAAAGTCTTTATAAATATCAACTCTCCTAATTTCAAATCGGAGAATCAGGATGAGATTTTAAACAGTTTAAGTCAGCACAATTATTTGAACTTTCAGCATCGCCGTAAATCAAATCATTCACACGCTGCTTCTCATGTTTCTTCAAGCGACGTTGCATTGAGTAACAGCTCTGTGGCGGTGGGAGATGAGGATGACGAAGATGTTGAAAATAGAAGCGAATCTCCTTCCCTAAATGAACACGATCCGCACTTGAATCAAGAAGGTGGGGACATCACAAGAGATATATACAGTTTGGCGAAAAACAGCAAAATGAAATCAAAGCTTAGAAAAAACAAGTCTTTTGATGATTTGTCCTCCTTGCATTCCACCAGCAGAAGAGGAAGCACTGCTAGTGCATTGAACGTTCCTGGTGGTTTCAGAAGACACCACATTGTTCAGAAAATCAGTGAAACTGGAACTCATGCTAATGGCAATACCCCTACGGAGTCACACAGCAGTGCAACAGATAGTGTCCACACATTTGGCGAAGACGGAAGCCCATTGCCCCAACCCATTGAGAGTGTTCCGTTTTTGACTAGAAACTTTTTAGAGTTTTTATACGTTTACGGTCATTTTGCAGGTGAATCGTTTGAAGATGAGTTTTACCCTGAGGATATGAAAAATGGCGTAGTTGATGGGGAAAACACACCTCTGCTGATGAAGCATAAAAGAAGTATTGAAAAAATGTCAGCCAAGGGAACAACCTCAACTTTCAAGGCCTTTTTACTAATGATCAAGTCTTTTATTGGAACAGGTGTTTTGTTTTTGCCAAAAGCTTTTTCAAACGGTGGGCTTTTTTTTTGTGTGTTTATGTTAACTTTTTTTGGGATATACTCGTTTTGGTGTTACTATATTTTGATTCAGTCAAAAGTTGCCACCAAAGTCTCGTCTTTCGGTGATATTGGCCAAAAATTATATGGGCCATGGATGAAAGTTATCATATTGTTTTCATTGGTGGTGACGCAATTGGGGTTTTCAGCAGCTTATGTTGTTTTTACTTCAACCAACTTGATGGCATTTGTGAAAAATGTTTTCCATTTGCACGAGCACCTGAAAATTGAATGGTTTTTGATTTTCCAAATCATTGTTTTTATCCCATTGTCCTTTATTAGAAACGTTTCCAAGCTAAGTTTACCTTCATTGTTTGCGAATTTTTTCACCATGGGCGGTTTGTTGATTGTCATCTTTTTTGTGATCAAACATTTGGTGATTGATTTGGACATGAAGCCTGCTGAGGGAATCATTTATACTTTCAATCCTAATTCGTGGTCGTTGTTTATTGGAACCGCCATCTTTGCATTTGAAGGCATTGGGTTGATTATTCCTGTTCAAGATTCGATGAAACACCCAGAACACTTTCCAAAAGTGTTGTTACTTGTGATTTTGACAGCGTGCGTTTTGTTTATTCTTGTGGCCACCTTAGGGTATCTGGCCTATGGAAGCTCTATTGACACTGTTATTTTATTAAATTTGCCTCAAAGCAATATTTTTGTGAATATGATACAGTTTTTCTATTCTATGGCTATATTGTTATCGACGCCTTTGCAATTATTTCCAGCAATTGCGATTATTGAGAGCAAGATTTTAAAACCTAGATTTGTGAACCACAAACTGGTCACTGGTAAGACGGACTGGAAGATCAAGTGGGTCAAAAACTTTATCAGATCATTAATTGTGATATTTACTGTTGGTCTTGCATACTTTGGTTCGTCCAATTTGGACAGATTCGTTTCCTTTGTTGGATGTTTTGCGTGCATTCCGCTGGTGTACATGTATCCACCGATGCTTCATCTTTTGAGTTGCTCTAAACCGAAAGTAGCTGAAAAGCCAACTCTCAAAAACAAATTACTGGTTACATTGGACTACGGTTTGTTAATCTTTGGTGGTTGCAGCATGCTGTATACTTCTTACCAGTGTATTTTCAGTCCAGCTTGAACGTTGAAGCTGCACATAATTATATATTTATTCTATAAGCTCTACGCTACTTAATTGCATGTTCCTTTAATTTGTTTTGGCAAGACGGTACAATCATAGACTTGAATTAGCCGCCTTTCTACTGTTCTTCGTGTTGAAGTTTAATGCAAAACTGTTAGGGTAAGGGTTCAAGAAACTCTTCCGGCTAACTTTTTTTTAATTTTTTTTTATTATTTTTTTTTTTTTCGGTTTTTCTTTGCTCGCATTTTTTTATTGGTTGATAACTTCTCACTCTTAAAAGAAGCTTTTTTGGTAGACTGATTGACGTGGAATTTTGGGATAATCAGTTGTTTATGTTTCCTTTTCCAAGCAAAGACTAGAAAGAACCAAAAACTGTAACTCAAAAAATTACTGTCAGCAGCTGATCCTTGCGCACCCTGTATTCTAGCATGTCCACAGACTCTCAGTTGCCAAGAAGAAGATTCTACGATGTCAGTTCCAAGGAACACGTTGTTATTTCCAGCGAAGAAGCTTCCCACACTCCAATTCCTGTCAAAGGTCTAACATCAGAAGTGTCTATTTACGAGCCGTTACTTGAGAAATTCCATGATCTCCACCAGTCAGTGAACCATTTTTACAAAACCTCTGTTTTGGAATATCAGAATTTAACGCATGCCGCAAAGAACGAAATTCAGAATAGCAAGAATTATTTAAACGAAAATTTTGTTGTTGGTAACGAATACGAAATGAAGGAAAAGTTAGTGCCTTCTGTTTTTTACTCCTTGATTGGGTTTTATACCGGTAGAATTGTGACAAATCCGCATAACTGGAACAGTGTGATTTTTGGAACCAAATCGCTTTTGGGGAAAATCACCACAAGCCTTCCTTCCAGATTGTTGTTTCCTATTGCTTTGGGTGCGTACACTTTTGAAAACCAAACTCCAATCACTTACCAAAGAGTCGGAGCCGTCGTCAAACACGATGTGCTTCACAAAGACACCATTGAAATTATAGATATCGGAAAGCAGGAGGTGGAAAAAACACGTAAACTGTTTAATGACTTGAGCGAAACAATTGATTTGACCTTGCAAAAGCAGATCCACCGTCTGAGACAGTACGCCGTTGACACTTGGCCTTTTTGATGCATTTGTGATACAGTGCTTGTGCCTTTGCAGCGGTAAGGGGGCTTGCTATTTACCGTATGTATAACGATATTTTGTACTGACCTATAAATATATATATTCCGTGTTTTTACTCTATAAAAACTTTGTCCCATTTTAGATCATCAATGGTGAGCTGATCGTTTCACAAAAAAAACAGACCATGAGTTTGTACAACCTTTTTCATTTTCTAATGTTTAAACCGAAATATATAAAGAGCATGCATAATAACTTACATAGTGATATTTTTAATCTTCCTTTTTTTGTTTTTATTCTCTTACTTTTATTTTTACATAATACTCAAAAGCAAACCTTGCCTATGAGTAGTAATCTTTTCTAGATTTCTTCATTTGTTCATAACTCGGATACTGGTTTCTGTCATATGGATTGTACTGAGTTTGTTGATTTGTTGTTTCGAAGTCGGTGTTGGAGTTTGCAAACTTGTTGTAGTCGTGTGAATAATCATTGTTATTGGACTTGTCTCCAGCCAGATAAGAAGGAGTGTAAAATTCTTCAGCCACTGGGGTTTGCTTTTTCCCTTTCGTGTTTCTATCCTGGTTTTTGTGAGCATTCAAATCAAACGCTTGTTCTTCAATTTGCAAACCGTCTTCCTTTGAGGACCCAAATTCTTCGTAATAGCTGTGTAGGTCTTTTCTTCCATTGTACATTGCTGGGTTAGGTGCCTGCACGTAGACTGGTTGCTGAATAACAGGCACAGGAGCCTGCTGCTGCATCTGATAATGTGACTGTCTTTGGAAATCCCCATCTGGGTAGCGGTTTCTGTTTCTGTTGGGGCAACACCAGCACAGGAAATCACAAATCCCTGTGACACCTGTTTTGAACATACTCAGCAGAGACCCGAGCAACCAAATGGCAAGGATCCCACCGAGACAGATCAACACAATCACGATGATCTTGCATGCTTTGTTTTCCATACATGTGTTCCAATGTTTGAAAGCTTTTGCGGTGGATGTCACATCGCTCCACGCTCTGATTTTCAATATCGATTGCTGGATACAGAGTTCTTCTGTAGGTTCCGAGTTGTTAGGTACAAACATTTTTTGTTCTTTACTCTTTTGGATCTTTTGTCTCTAGAAGCTTTCTTTCGCAATTTATCCTTGCATGTTAAATACATAAGGACTTAGGAACATGAGGACTCAGGTACGTAGAAAATCCGATATCTGAAGAGGGTTATCAAATCTCAATCAATTACCATTACCACACATAATCACTGTATATAACTACGAAAAACGTTTCATCTGCTAAGCCTGCACTACAAAGTGATCTAAAATTACACCAGTTTGATTGCGTAAACTAAGCAAAAAACAAAAGAAAAAAAAAAAAAAAAAACACTGCAAGATTTGAATCAGGCTTTTAATCTACACGTGATAAAGACAGTGCAAATGTAGTCACATGATAAAAGCCATTGAGCTGATATTTAATTTGAGATGGAATGAATCAACGTCTCTTCTGCAAACACGGCGCAGTTGCACTTTGGAGCAGATACTGTTTTTATTACACTATTAGCGTACTTAAAATTGCTTGCTAAAGCAAAAACCACGCTTAGCGTAGAGCGTTTAGCATGAATTCTGGAGCCGTGGCCTCGTTTATCTCTATTTTTGATGTATCAAACCCCTCGATCAACAACTCGACCAAGATTCTTCCGCCTCTGGACCCGGTAAACCTTCTGTACTCCTCACTGCACGAAGCCAGGTTCCACTTCATGATCCTTCTCAAGCACCCAATAACTGTTCCTGTTCTGTGTCTTCCCATCCCGCAGCACACCAACAGTGGGTAGTTTTCTTTATTGACCAGGGTTTTCAAGGCATTAGAGATGGATTTTTCATTAAGCCCATCCCACGGATTGTCGTCTTCTCCACCGTCTGGGTTGATGGCTGCAAATTGCAGGAAAATATCGTTGTAGTCACAAAACTCAAGGAGCGAGTCTTGCGGATCCTCATTATTCAACCAGATGATGGTCCTTAGATTCAAGGAGGAAAGGAATGGGAAATTCACTGGTGAAGGCTGACCGCTACGATACAAATATCTTTCGACAGGACAAAAGTTTAGTGGAGGCACAATTTTTTCTGTGGATGGTATGATATGGACCAGCTGCTCTTCCTTGCGGTTCACGGCTTCTTGTTCTTGTTCATGGTGCTGCTGTTCCTTAAAGGGGTCGTTTAAAATTGAAGTTTGTGGGCTATGGATTTGTTTCGTGGTCATGCGTGGAGTGTTCAATACGTTGTTTGTTGTCTTGTGCTCTTCCCTCTGGCTCAAGCAGATACCTTTGTATCTACGTTTCTTGTAATATACAAAACCAGATTATTTCTACCACTAATTTTCTAGAGTTGATTGTTTACCGCATTTTATATATATATATATTTGTTACCCGCCTGTCACAGTTTTTATTTTTTTACTCGCTATTTGTACAATTCCAGCTTTCTTTGTTTTGTATAGTCCTGTAATTAGAGTTTCCCAAAAGCTTGAAAGATACTCAATTAACAAAAAAACCTAAAAAGGTACAAAACCAAGACGTTACACAAATAACATTTTGATCTAAAATATAAATTTCCAGACTTTGAAAAAAAGATGTCTACAGAATCAACCTTCAAACAGTTAAACAAAGCATTAACCACATACTTTCACACCATTGATGCCAATATCAATTTGAAAATCATTGATATTTTCAATCTTGGTTTAGTTATCATTGCCGTGTTTCAAGTTGTTTTTATGACTCTTATCAGAGACACTTTCCCCTTCAATGCGTTTTTGAGTGGGTTTATATGCTGTGTATCGCAGTTTGTGTTGAACGTTTGTTTGCGGTTGCAAATGGTGGAGAATTTCCAAGTTGTTGATGACAGCAATGTTTTGGTGAATCCTGTGAGTGATGTGAAAAAAAACATTGCTTTATCCAATGAAAAGAACAATTTGAAAAAACCTGTATCGGTTGTTGCCAAAACAGAAAGCATTAACCAAAAAAACAAGATTTCTGAAAAGAGAGCGTTTGCCGAGTACCTTTTGGCCTCTTTGATTATGCATTTCGTTTGCCTTCATTTTATTAACTGATGATAAACTTATGATTGGATTATTTTACTTGTCGTTCAAGTTAGTATTAAAGTTATAAATGAAGGAAAGTAGAATATATGTGTATATACGTGCATATATATATATATATATATATATATATATATATAGATATATTTATATATACTTTCATTTGATATCTGATATTTGATATTTGATATCAGCAAATTACACAACACCCACCATCGGATTTTTTCCCCTCTGGTTTTTTTGTACTAGAATTACCACCTGTATTGGTCTTTTTCTGTTGAGTCTGTTTCTGTTGAGTAGTTTTCGATTGATTTGCTAAACCTTGTACGTTATCACCCCTGAATGAAGTGTTTGGAGATGTGGTGGAGTTGGTGGAAGGAGCATCCAGGTCTTGGTTTGCATTGGAGAAAACCCGTTCTTTTTTGACACCTTGTAGACCTGCTTGTTGATGCATTTGTTGTTGTTGTTTTTGGACTGCTGCATTCTGCTGAGACTGTATATTGTTATTCATTATATTGTTATTGTCTTTGTCATACCCATTGGCCCTAGTATTGTTTTCAGATTTCACCGTTGCTGCTGTATTTGTTGTAGTAGTTTGATTGGTTTGCAAAGGTGATGTAGAATCGGTACTTGTAATTTTATTATTGTTACTGGATGTATTATTGGTATTAGATTTGGTAGTAGGATTACTATAATAATAATTATTATTATTAGTATTATTATTATGATTATTATTATTGGTATCAGTATTAGTATTAGTGTTAGTATCAATATTAGTATCAATATTAGTATCAATATTATTATCAATATTAGTATTAATATTATCAGTTGTAATAGAATTATCATTTTCATCAAAATTCATATCAAATGAACTTTGACCATTTCCAATTTTTTGATAATTAACTCCATTAGTGTATGTATTTTGATTTGTATTATAAGTATTTTGTAATCCAGTTCCATTAATTTGATCTGTTGTTTCATTCATTGGATTATAAAATCCACCATTATCTCTAACCAATCTTGCCAATCCATAAAAAGCTTCTTCAACATTAATGGCTTGTTTAGCACTTGTTTCTAAAAATGGAGCATGTAATTGTTTACCCAATTGTAAACCATCTTCATAAGAAACTCTTCTTTCTTCTTCCAAATCACATTTATTTCCAACAACAAAAATAGGAACGTAATCTGAATCTTTAACTCTTAAAATTTGTTGATAATAAGTGATCAATTCTTCATAAGAATTTCTAGATGTAACAGAATAAACTAAAAGAAATCCTTCACCAGTTCTCATATATTGTTCTCTCATTGCACTATATTCTTCTTGACCTGCAGTATCCAAAATATCCAAAACAGAAACTTTATTGTCAATAACAACTTGTTTTCTATATGAATCTTCAATTGTTGGATCGTATTCATCTACAAAATGGGATTGTGTCAATTGAATTGTCAATGCACTTTTACCAACACCACCACCACCAACAACAACCAATTTGAATTCTCTTATATTATTATTCATTTTGATTTTGATTTTGATTTTGATTTTGATTTTTTTTGGTCAACAATCTTTATTTTTGATATTTTTTGATCAAAAATCTTTATTTTTTTTTTGATCGATCAACAATCTATTTTTTTATATTATCAATAGATTACTTTATATGATAAAAGAGAAAAAAATGGTTGAGTTTCTCAGTTTTTCCTTTTTTCATTTCCAGTCTTGTATATGTAGCAATTGAACATTTAATAATTTGCAAGATGATTGATATATGATGAATTAATATAGTTTCCAATATCAAAGAAAGATTTGGATACAAAAAGGTCATATAAATTTCAGTTGAACAATCCAAACAAGTTCAAACAAGTTCAACCATCAAATTATTCTAATGAAAGTAAGCTAATGAAAGTAAGCTAATAAAAGTAAGCTAATGAACATAGGTTAATGGAAATAAATTAATTGTAATAATATCATCATTCAAACAAAAAATGAAACTTTAATAATATCAAAGAAATATGTTTTTAATACAATGTCATTATTTTTTTACGATCAAGATGTTATTTGCATTGACTCGAAGCAGAACACATTTACCAATATATAGTAATAATATATTATTATTTTTTCAATTTAATTTATTTCTTCAATTTATTTCTTCAATATAGTATGTCATTATAGTATGTCAATATAGTATGTCAATATAGTATGTCAATTATTTATGATTTTCAATGAAAAGAAATATTTAATATTATTTCCCCTTTGAAATTAAGAAGAAGATGAAGAAGTAGATGAAGAGGAAGAAGAGGAAGAATAAAACAACAACCAAAGTAATAAAACAACAATCTAAATAATAAAATTTTCCATTTTTAATGTTTTTTTTTTTTTTTTTTTGGTTTTTTGGTTTTTTGGTTTTTTCTTTTTTCGTTCATTGTTTTTTCTTATATTTCCGGTTTAGTTTAATAAATTTTTTTGTTAATATTGACTTTTTATTGATTTTATATTTCCTTTTCGGATAAATACAAAAGAAACAAATGAATGATGAGTGTTATAATACTACCACTACTACTACTACTACCACTACATAATAATAATAATAATAATCGTAATCCTAATAATATGTTATGTTATTTGTACATATTATTATTACAAGTATTGTACTGAATGTTAAAATACACAATGGATTAATGATTTGTATATGATAATAACAAGTAGAAGCTGGGTAATAGCCTTTTTATTTTCATCTGAACAGTAGATCTCTCTCTCTCTCTCTCTCTATCTCTCTCTCTCTCTCTCTTTCACTTAAAGAATACAACAGATCATTATAAAATAAAAGATCATGATTATAAAACAATACATCTCTCATTTACAATAAAAAAAAATAAAAATTAAAAAAAAATATTTATATATATCAACAATTTCAACAATTTCAATATATTAAATCATATTTATGCAATGTAGATCATTTTGCATATGAAATATTGCTTTATTAGATTAGGTATATAAGATATCTTGAAAATAATTATACTTATTTTTATCAAGAGTAGTAGATGTATTATAAAGAGTAGTAGAAGTATTATAAAGAGTAGTAGAAGTATTATAAAGAGTAGTAGAAGTATTATAAAGAGTAGTAGAAGTATTATAATCATTAAAACAAGCAATGTATTTGAATAAAACTTTAGATTTTAAATGAGGGTGTAAATAATACATCACAAAGGTAATTTATTATTTATGTAACCTCAAAAAAAAGAAAAGAAAGGCAAGAAGAAAGAAACTCCTTTTACATCTATATAGATACATCAAAACATACTATTGTCCTACAAGAGTAGAATTGAAAATAATTTAATTCCGCCTCTTTTTTTATTGCTTCAATTATTGCTTCAGTTATTGTTGTTATTGCTGACCAATGGAGCACAAAATTTGCAATACCATTTCCCCTTTGGCAATTTGGTCAATCCAATGCAAGGTAAATGAAACCATTCGTATTTGCAGTCTTTGTAATCACATGCAATCATATCTCCGTATGCTACTCCTCTACAGAAACAATACCTTTCTTCTTCTTCTTCTTCTTCTTCTTCTTCTTCCTCTTCCTCTTCTTCCTCTTCATGATCGTTGTGATATTCATCGTTTCCAACATCTTCTTCTGCCCGGAAATGTTCATGATTGTGAATATGTGCTTTATCAGTTTCATTCAATTTACCACTCTTATGGTCTGTAGAGTCTTGTGTTGGTGTTGAATGTGAGCTTCTTGATCTATTATATTGTCTCTTTGTTGAGTTACTACTGCCGTTATCATTATTATTATTATTATTATTATTATTATTATTACTATTAGTAGTATTATTAGTATTACTAGTATTACTAGTAGTTGTATTTCCCAAATTGCTATTAATGAGGCTGCTGGATGAACTGTTCTTAACCCGTTTCGACACAAGAGAACTACTACTATTACCATTACCATCACCAGATACAGTAGTCACAAGAATGGCTCTTTTCTTTCTTTCTCTCTTTTTTTTACCGTTTTGATCTTGCAAATCATTATCATTGTTCTTGTTTCTTCTCTTTCTTGTTTTCTTATCTTCAACAGTGCCATTCAAACCATTGACATTGGTAAAAGAACCACCAGGAGATCTTGGATCACGTCCAGTGGCATTTTGTCCATTGGTCTGCACAGTACCTGGTGAAGATGTTCCTCCTGCCGCTGCTGATGCTGCTGATGCCGCTGCTGCTGCTGCTGCTGCTGCGGCTGCTGCGGCCGCACTTCTAGTGTTGCCTCTTCTTTCATGGGCATGCGAAGTGCTTCCGTTAGCATTCATCGATGATGCCTCCTTTTCTGCTTTTTGCATTAATTCGTAGTGCAAATGCATGGCTGGATGATTGTTGTTTCCCAAACGTAACTTGACCGGGATCTCTTCGTTTTTGATGCACACCTCGTATGCTAGTTCCATTCTTTGCATAATCTGTTCAATACTTTCCAAAGCTATACTGCTAACATGCAATTTTTCTTCAATAGAAGGCATTAATTCTTGGAAAACGTGGTTTATAGTCAGTAATTGGTCGGCAGTAGCGGTGTTTGAGTCCAAAGTCTGGAGAAAATCGGTTATAGATGTGTTCAAAAAGGGTAAAGAGTTGACACATTTCGCATCAATTTCTTTCCAAAGAGTCATATATTTTGAATAATTTAATGGTAATTCTTCCAAAACATCAGAAATGTCGTTTAATCCAGGATACAAATTCACCGGTTGTTTAGATGGGGTCATTGTTTTGTTTTTGAAGGTGGTGTTTGTTTGTATTAAGGCTGGGATTTTTTGCTTGATATAGATAAATATATATAAATAGATAAATATTTATAAAGAAAAGTGTTATTTGTTGTATGCAGTGTAATGGGGCTTTCCTGTCCCCCTCCGCGCTTCATATTTAATTCAAGCGGTTGTATATGTTTTTTACGATTTCGCCAATGGGGAAAAAACATTTCTGCACGGGTAACACTTTGCAAGAAATAATAATACACTATGAAAAGACACAACTCAAGAATAAACACGCATGTTATGATTCTTATTTTTGTAATATTTAATGACTATACTTTTCTGAAAATAAAATAAAAGATTCAAACTCGCAAAATCCCTCACGATGCAAACAAATGCCAGCCTTTTGGTTTTTGCAACTTGTTGACGGTGTAGTATCTGTTGGTACAAGAATATCCTGTCCAGGTGAAATCATCAGATGGTTTACACGAACATTTGTTTTTAATTCTCAAATTTTCATCAACTGGACACTGTGTAAATGGAGGATGGTAATATGCAACATCGTCAAAATGATGGATTTCATTTCTGTCCAAAAGCAACGCAGCAGCAATCGAATGAACTGGTGCGTCCCCCCATCTTTCGTAAAAAAACCCACCTGATTTATCCAAATATTCAAAATATTTCATATAAGCTTCTCCTCTCCAAAGATCCAATGAAGCAACTTCAAAATTAGACCAAAAATGACACATGTTGTAAGAATCACCACCATCATCACTCACAAAGTCCATCATATTGTTTTTGTGCAGATAATTTGGATGTTCTTTGAAAAAATCCAATGTGGTGTTCCATAAAGTCTTGATGGTCTCTTCGTATTCGTAAATCGAAACAGTAAATGAGTATTTTTTCCCATTGTCTTTCATAAATTTGAAAAGATCGTAATCAATGTCACAAAACAATTCGACATCGGGTTCCACTCTCCAATACCATTCATAATCGTCCATTAATGGATGAAGGAAAAACAACCCAGATTCGTATCTACACATAAATCTATAAGAAATAGAATCACCATACAAAATTTGTTTTGCTCTCATTTCTTCTCTAGTTTTTGCAGCCTTGTCCAAATCAATCCATTCTGGGAAAGACCAGTGATTTTTCGGAACCAACCCGTATTTGGTTTCCCCACTGATCAAAGCCGAAGTCAATCTTTTAAATTCATCAGTAAACTCTTCATCGTTCAAAAAAACCCAGTCGTATTGAAACTTGTTGTTGAATCTGTCTTCCACAGATTTGATCGATCTCAACAACCCGTACAAATCACTGTTTCTAGCCAATGTCACAAAACAAGCTTTCTCTTTTGGTCCATTGTACGCGCTTTGTTCAACAACTTGGTATTGATACCCCAAGTTGTTTACCCCAGTGTAACTCTTCATGCGTTGAAATTCACCCTTTGAGGCAGGCGACATCCCGTTACTACGAATCCCACCACTGATTCCACCGTTATTTCCAGAAAGAGAAGCCGGCCATAACAACCAGCATGTAAACAGTGAAACTACTGCTAATGCACAGATCCTCAATAAACGTTCCTGGCTCGCACGCATACTGTTCTGTGTTGTGTCTTTTTTACTTGTGTTTTTTTTTTTCCGCCGAATTTGCTATGTTTTTTGTGCTCTATACCTGGTCAAAAGATTGCTTAAAAAAAGATGGAACAAGGAACTCAAACGTTCTTATAATACTCACACGAACAAACGATTTCCATGTAATACTAGAAGATTATTATGAATAAAAAACGGAGAGTATTGAAATTACATTATATTGGCAAAGATTAGAACAATGCATACAATTAAAATTTTATAATGAACAATCCAAGGAATGATGAATTCCCTTCCCATATATGGAAAACACAACAAAGAGTATGGCCAAAATTTCTGATTCAAACCAAAAAGCCTAGATTGGTCGCTACTTGCCGTTATTGTTGTTGTACAGAGGTTTCGTTTTTTTATTTTTTTTATTTTTTTTATTTTTTTTATTTTTTTATTTTTATTTCATATTTTAATACCCGGAAAATGCGTGAGTTGGGTATTACCTAAGGAAAGCAAGTAAATAAATTCTGTCAGGTGATATCAAATGACAGACAAAGCTAAGAAAAAACTTTTATGTCACGTGTGTATTGGTACTGTAGTCAAAGCAGTTTTGTAGTTTTTCCAAATGTTTTGACGTCTGACGCATGTATAAATTATTGGGTCTTGTTATTTTTTTGCTTTTTTTCTTTCTCTCTTTCTCAAAACAATTTTTGTTTGGTTTCTTTCCAAACCTCTTTCCTCCCCATCACATTTTAAGCAAGTTTATGAAAAAAAAGCTAATAATTTCTCATCTTTTTTGTTTGTACTAAAATTGTGGAGTTTAAGTGGTCTTTTCACAACAAGCCAAGAAGAAAGAACAACGAAATTGAATTTGTTTGGAACAGATAATCCCTTATTGTGTGTTTTTTTTGGATAACTGACATACAAGTATACCCACAAACCAAGTTCTTTCATTAACACTAAAGTCTTCCATAAGAACAATATGACCGAATCCTCATGTATTAGCAAGCCTGCACCTCCAAAAAGGTCAATTTCTAGCACCTTATCTAGTTTGTGGAAAGGCGATAAGAAAACCGTGGTTGCGAAGACAGCATTGACACAACCAGAAATACAAGATCTTGATGAAGCGTTAGAAAACAATACCAAAGATAGTAATGCAAACGACAATACTAAAAGACCCGCTTTATTGATTGTTGATCCAAAACAAAGACTGATGCTACTTAAATACAAGCAAATGGTAAGACAGGGAAAGCTTGAAAAAGTTTTGCAATTGTTGGAAGATAAAAGTCAAAAAGTTGTATTAAACAATTCTTGGAGTACAAAGGGGCTAGATACCACAGAAAAAACCAAAGAAAATGAAAGTTCCAAGGAATACAAATTCACTCTACCGATCAACAGTGCCTCACATAAAAAATATAAACCCACAACAACCACTACTCGCAAAAATTTGGGGTTTCGCTTTGATCCACATGAGTATGAGTACGATATGTCAGAGTACGACACTATATCAAATACAAATGGTTACTCGTCTCACAATTTTGCAGGAAATGTTGATTCAATTGCTCAAACTACTACCAATGAAACTGGAAAGATACAAGGAAAACGTAAACTATCCAATAGCACAACAAAAAGCAGTTTTTCTATGGGTTCGAGCACACCAGTTTCGTACGTTCAAAAAAGCAACGGCATAATTACCAGTGATAATGACAAGGGATTGACTGATAATCAGTTGAAATTGTTGAAAGGTACTTTCCCACAACAGTCAAGTAGTAACGATGATGCTGTAAAAGAAAGAGATATATCCATTGTAAAAATTGCACCAATTTCTGAAGAAGATTTGGATGAAGAAGCTGAAAATACAACTTTCCCTCATATTTTAAGCAAACAGGATAATAATAATGGTAACACTAATAATAAGAAACATATCAAAAACTTACAAAACCCCCAATCAGCGGAAAATGAAGCGATAAAACCAACAGCTGCGTTTAACTTTGTGAAAAAACCAGAGTCTGACAACTTGATAAAAATTCAACCAATATCGAATGAGCAGTTCAAACCTTCTTCTGAAAATTCATCGTCGTTATTCTCTAAAAACCAAGAAAATCCAAAAATTTCATCATCAACCTCTTCTAGCTTCAATTTCAGTTTGGGATCGAAAAAAAATGAGGCAAACCTTCCTGACGAAAACGACAAAGACGGAGACGACAGCGAAAGACCTAGAAAAAAGAGAACGCCACAGTTTAGTTTTGACTCAGCAAAGACCTCTACTTTCCAGTCTGCTTCCGAGTCCGCTTCCAAACCTGCTTCTAAACCTACGTTTTCATTTGGTAGCGGTCCTTCAACCGAAAAGGAACAAGCTCAACCTGATAAACAGGATAAACCTGTGTTTTCCTTTGGAAGTGGTGCAAAAGACAAACCTACTAGTGACGCCGCTACTAATGACAAACCTTCTTTCTCCTTTGGATCTTCCAGTACGGGTAAAAGTACAGAAGATAGCAAGACCCCAAAATTTTCGTTTGGTACCGCAGGTTTGGCTGAAAAGAAGGAAGAGGCAACAGCTAAACCAACGTTTTCGTTTGGTTCTAACAATGCAGAAAAGAATGATAACACTCCAAAACCAGCATTCTCGTTTGGTGCTGCAACCACTGGAAAGACTGAAGAGGCAAACAAAACTGCTTTGATAACCAGTGGTGACAGTACACAGAAAAAGGAAGAGGCCAGTAAGCCTGTTTTTTCATTTGGTACAGATGCTACTCAAACAAACAATGTGCCTGCAAAACCTACATTTTCATTTGGAGCTGGAGCCACGGAAAAAAAAGAAGAGCCTGTTAAACCTGCCTTCACCTTTAGCACAGGAACAACAGAAAAGAAGGACGAATCTGCGAAACCCGCGTTTTCTTTTGGAGTAGGGGAATCGAATAACAACGATAAAGCTGCTACGCCATCTTTTTCTTTTGGTGCTGCTGGCTCAGAGAAAAAAGACGATGTCGTTAAGCCATCTTTTTCTTTTGGTGCAAAGACTGCAGAAACAAAAATCGACGCAACAAAACCCTCTTTTGCTTTTGGCTCATCCTCAGCCGCCAACAAAAATACAGAAATCACACAGCCGTCTTTTTCTTTTACTGGTGCTAATGCCGAAAAGAAAGAAGATCCAGCCAAACCTAGCCTCTCTTTCGGTTTGCCATCAACCACCAATAAAGATGAAGGCACAAAACCATCTTTCAATTTTGGCGCGGCCAAGCCGGCTCTTTCAAGTGGACCAGGTTCTTTGTTTAATGGATCTACACCCTCCAGTGCTCCAAGCACTGCTTCTGGTACTCTGAAATTTGACTTCAAAAACTTTAATAAGCCTGCGTTGGCTCCACCAACGAGCTCTCTTGCTCCAAATATAGGCAATGCAACCTCTGTTTCTTTTAATCCAGGTGCAAGTACAGACTTTTCGTTGGGAAACTTGAATAAAAGGGTTCGCGATGGCTCTGGTGCACCAGCTCAGTCGACATCTTCTTTTTCCTTTGGCAATGCAGCACCAGCGCAGCCACAGCCTGTTCCCGTTTTCAAACCTTCTTCTACCATTAATTTAAATTTTGGTGGTAACACAAGTGGATCATCTGGATCCGCCCTTCCACCCAGTGCTATTTTTGGTGCTCCCAACAACAACAACAACAGTAGTGGCATGAACACAGGGATGAGCGGAAACTCGTTTGGATCTCCAATGCCAAACAATTTTCAGCCAAACGCAATGCAGCCAAACGGTTTTCAAAATAATGCCTTTGGCAAGCACGCGCATTCGCCTTCGCCTGCAAACATCTTTGGTGGGAGCTCTTCGACTCCACCACCAATGGGTATGAATATGGGAATGAATGGGCAAGGCATGTTTGGCGGTATGAACAATGGTATGAACAATGGTATGAACAATGGCATGATGAATGGCATGATGAATGGGATGAACAATGGCATGAACAATGGCATGAACAATGGCATGAACAATGGCATGAACA
>ERZ794936.234-NODE-234-length-31124-cov-33.260324_pt1 | contig 31124 bp, 16 predicted proteins | sample MGYA00511083_ERZ794936 | MGnify/ENA primary metagenome ERZ794936 (study PRJEB30137, sample SAMN04331409) | food metagenome | isolation source: Y2 must sample point D1 replicate A | place: Australia: South Australia | collected 2014 ... | reverse complement strand
AACGATTTCGAGTTTCTTGCAATTCTTTCAGCCAATCTTTCCAACAAAACGACGCTTAGTGGAGGAGACAGTCTGTAGATGGTCATTTTGATAACTTGTTCGTCCAAAGTCCCACCAAGCACCTGGTCCAACAAACTGTGATCATTGGACTTCAAAGCTTGTTGCAAAATAACGGTCAAAGTCCCAATAACGGTTTTCTTGTCTTTCTTTTTTTTTTTATGAGAGGTTGTGGTGCCTGAGGAAGACTTCCCGTACTTGTCCGAGTGCAGCTGTAACTGGTCCTGAAGCGAGACCTCCAACTCTTCTTCGTTGAGGTTGTTCAAAACGTTGGATAAAGTGGTTTCAATATTGGTGTAGTTGTCCCCACTGGTCACCAGTGCGTTTCCTTCTTTATAAGAAACATTGCTGGCTAGATCTGAGGTTTGGTAATGTTTGGACCCAGTTTTCACAATTTTTGGTGCAATTACAATTGTATTGTTTGAGCTGCTGTAATCGATGTTTTCGTTGATATCAATGATTTGACTGAACGGCACAGAAACATTTTCCAACCACAAAATCTGCACAGAGTGATCACTGACGTTTTTGCAAGCACTAATTTTTAGTGGTTTCGACAACTGCTGAAATTTTAATTTGATGCTAGATTTTTTTGAAATTTGTTGCCTTTTCTTTCTTTTATTAGTGTGGGTGTTGGAGTCGGTTAAGGTAGAGTCGGTATTGCTAAATGGTTTGATAAAAGTTTCTAGTTCACCAGCTGCAGTAACACATGTGATCAACTCAGATCCGGTTTGCGATAACTTTGAAATATTTTCAGAGCAGTTCAAGACCAACTTTGTTGTACCATTAGAATAATCGTAAATGTTCAAAAATCTGTCGTTTTCTGCACTGGTGATAAAATATGTGGTGTTTGGAATCATTTGGATGTCTTGGATTTGCGTGACATGTCCCGGGAATGTCATTTCAACTTGCAAACTTTGCAAATCTAGCAAAGAAATAGTATGGGAACACAACAATACTTTTTGTGAATTCAAAACTTGAAATTTGACAACGTCCTCCAAGTATTCGTCCAATTTCCATTTCTTACTCAATTCAAAAGTATCGAGATCAAACTGGTACAAAGTGTTGTTTAAATCACTACAGTACAAATACTGTTTATTGTTCAAAGTGATGACTTGCACATCGTTTATTTGGAAACTGCTCGAAGTGTTTAGCTTGTTTAAAACTTCGTTGCTGTTAAACGAGTACAACCAAAGCTCCCCGTTGTTCAACCCAACCAAGCAAATTTCAACACCGTTGTATTCGAAAAACTTCAAAACACTAACTTGTAATAATGCATTTTGATCGTTGATGGTGCTTGCGCTGTCAAAGTATAACGTAGACAAAATCTGATTTGAAGTCAAATTCTTGCATGTTAGCCTCTGTTTGTTCAATTCCACCGTGACGTAACCAACGACGTCCCCGTTAGAGTTGAATTCTGATAGTATAACTGGACTTGACATAATGGTGCGTCAAATAATATTGCTTGATGAAACAGGTAATTGAGTTTCGATGATCAAAAGAAAAAAGGTAATTGAATGAAATATATCACAGGATCTGCTGAAAATAAACCTTCAATTGTTTGTGTGACTTCTTGGAAAGTGTTGGTTGGATCTTGGTATTGCTTTTGGTTGGTCAGTTGGATGATCCCTCAAATAAAGTGTAATCACGATGTCATCTGAAAGCACTTGTCATGAAGTGAATAAAACACGATACTTGCATTGCAAAAATAGGCGTTAAAAGTCTACGGAAAAAAAAAATAAAAAACTAAAAAAAAAAAAAAAACAGAAAAAAGAAACCAAATTAATTTGAGCAAAGCCTGTGTCACATGACTAATACCCGACTTGAGCTGGCCCAAGATATAAAACAACACAGAAAAAAAAAAGTTTCAAACGAAAAGCAACAAACAAACAAAGGTCAAATGTATATAAACAGCGATGATTACAGATTCTGAGATTGAGGATTGATAAATCAAGGTTATTAAATAGAGATTCGTTCAAGTCCTGTTTTAAAAAACAGCAGTTTTCGTTAATAGTTCAATCAAAAATAAAAGCTCCATCAAACAGCAATAATGGAAGCAAACACGGGTGAAGACGTCTCTTTACCAAAGGCCACAGTGCAAAAAATCATCTCAGAAGTATTAGCCAACACAGACATAACTGTCAGCAAGGAGGCGAGAGACTTGATCATAGACGGGGGAATAGAGTTCATCATGATTCTAGCATCAATGGCCTCAGACATGGCCGACACGGAAAATAAAAAAACCATAACGCAGGAGCACGTGATAAAGGCTTTGGAAGAGTTGGAGTTTCAAGATTTCATCCCACAGCTAAACGATGTCATCAACGATCACCAAAAGCTTTTGAAACAAAAGCAGATTAGGGACTCCAAATTGAAGAAAAGCGGTCTAAGTGAAGAAGAATTAATACGGCAACAAGAAGAATTGTTCAAAAAATCCAGAAGCAGACTTAACAGTCAGCATCAAACACCAGAAGAACTGAAAAAGGAACAAGAGCAAGAACAATGATTATCGAAGAGCTTGATATCTAACATGATTAATGCACAACTTCAGAATGTATATAATGTCAAAGTGTAGGGAAATTTTCTATTTTTTTTTTTTTATTATTATTTTTTTTTTTTTTTTCAATGGCGTAACTATCATGTTCCCCATTCTTTATGTTTTTCAGAAACGTGATTACAAGAATAAATGTCTCACTGCTGAACAATTTCCAAAACATCTTTCAATGTGGCCAGTTTCTCTGGTTTCAACGATGAAATGATGGCGTTGTATGTTTCAGGTTCTGCTGCAGGTAACTGCTTGAAGAAACTACCGATCTCTACAAAAACGTTGACATTGTCTATAGCAGATGGCTTAAAATCGTCATCGTATGGATCAAAAAACTCGTCTTCGTCATCCTCATCGTTTGCTCCATCTTCAAATCCATTACCATCAATGATATCCTCTCCTTTTAACATTTTATCCTTCTTTCTAATAGCTTTTGGTAAAGTTTCAATGCTACTTATAAAGGAGTTGCTCAACTGAGATAGCAGGCCTTGAACAACTGTTGGTGCAGTTTTCAAAAGTTTGAAAATGTTCATTGTACCTAAAATATGCAATTTCAAAGTAAACACACTAACAAACTTACAGCTAAACATCGCTTGGAATAGTTTTAATGCCGTATTGCCATCTTGAAGTAGCTGTAAAGTTTGCTGGGGTTGAACTACAAAGGAGGCCAATAATAGTTTGATGATACACTCTTCTTCTATGTCCAATGGCGAATCTTCACCCATAGCAGAGTAAGTGATATAAAGGTCCAAGCATTTTGGCAACAAAACAATGTCGTTTAACGAAAGCGTGTAAAAAGTCAACACATTCATAGCAACAGTGATATCAAAATCATTGTCGCAAGAGTCCAATTTTCTGTCAACAATAGTGACAAAATTCTGCACATATTGGATTTTGTCGGCTGGCAATTTAGGGAAACCATACGTGCACAAACTTTGGAAAACAGTTTCGTATTGTTCAAAATAGTCGTTTGCATAAAGTTCAAAAGATTCTACAATGGCCTCGTATATGTTCCAAATGTCTTCTGTCAAGGCACCATACAGGTCATTGGAAGAATTGATTAAACTATCGTAAAGTTCCATGGCATCTTGCATGATTTCAATCTGCGTGTTGCCAATAACAAATTCAACAACGGGTTTGAATTGCTTGATCATATCGACTTTAGGCATAGACATAACCATGGTGGTCATGGTGGAAATCAATGAAGCAGCCAAAAGCTCTTGATCGTCGTTTCCTTGGTCTCCACCGTTGACCAGTGTGTTTCCAACAGTGAAATATTGATTGGCCAAGTTTTCTGCTAATTGAGCTGCAAAAGGTTTCAACTGTTCACTAAAATTTTCAACAAGCGACTCAATCACTTGACTCAACATTTCAAACTCAAAAGCTTCTGAAAGTTTTAGTAACTTTTCCACCATACCTGGAACAAATGAAGCAATATGGTCGTGAATAGATGCATTGTTCAAAATTAAAGATCTCAAAGCGTCCGCACCTTCAATTTGTAAAGGCAAAGTGGCATCGTCTTCAACACTACTGGAAATAAATTTGGTGTATGCTTGCTCAAAGATCTTGCTCAATAAATCCATGTTTTTGAACGTATAATCGGTAAAAGACAAGCAATGCAATGCTCTGGCCACCAAAAACGGATATTGGCCATCCAAAGCCAAGATTGGTAGAAGAACATGCTCATAGATTCCTTCAAACTCTTCACTGGTCAATGAACCTTGAACTCCACTTGTCAAAAAAGTGTTGACCGTGCTCAAAATTCTCAAACCTGCTTCTTGTTTGTAGCAACTTTCTTTATTGTTTATGTCAAAACTGGCAAAAATGTCTCTTAATGCTTTCAAAATAGTTGGAATCTCTTCTTTTCTTTTATGTGAAACAGAATATAAGAAATCAGAAGAAGCAGATGCGCTATCCGAATCTTCTTTGTTGTCGTCAAAATATTTTCTGATATATTCTTCTGGATCTTCTTGATACAAAAGAACAGTGTCTTCGTTTGAAGAGATACATGGAACAATAAAGTGGTTCAAAATAGTCCCCAAATGTGGCTGAATGTAAGGCCACAATCTGTCGTTGACACAGATTTTTTGCAAAAAAGTGATTAAATTGTACAAAGAGCTTTCCGATAACCATAGTTGCTTCGAGCTCCAAATTTCCATAATTTGGAAATATTGTTCCAAAACTCGTGGAACAGTGTTGGAAACAACATAATTGACCATGCTCTCGTCAATACTGCTAGTGGTTCTTGTGTACTTGGATAGCATTTTGCTCAAATTTCCGTAAGCCCATTTCTGAACTTTGCATCTTTTATCTAAAGATCTGTCCATAGGGTCCAATTGCATCACTTCATTTGGCAAAGGTTTTTTGCACAACTCCAAAAACAAAGTTATTAGTCTATCAAAAGCTTGAGGATCTTTTTTGAAATACGCTGGACATGCTGAAATAAAACAACCGTATTTGAAGATTTTCAAAATCAAATACAAAAGTTCATTGGATTGGTAATCTTGAGAGGATTTCAATGTGTCAGCCATGGTTTCCAAAATTGGAAATATCGATTCAATGAAATTATCGAAATATTTTCTGCTTTCTTCAACGTCCCATCTGCGGATAAAAGAAATCTGGAATGATATCAAGATCCCGGCGTAGGTGTATTGCGGATCATTGCTTTTCAACAATTGTTGGCAAGTGTCTGTCAAATCCCATGTTTGATCGACCAACAAGATCGATCTCAATGTTTCAACAAGATGTGGTCTCAAATGGTTGTTGTTGCACTCTTGAACCAAGAGTTTTACCAATGTGTCCTTCAAAAAACTTTGTTCGGCCAATGATATTTTTTCCGGCCAGCTTCTTTGAACTTTGTTCTTCAAGTAGATGCACCCTGAAATCCTCGAAGGTGCTGGAAGCTCCTGGTTGGTCACTATGCCTACCAATTCGGTGCAAAACCCATCCTGTTTCTGCAACTCGTATAGGTCATGTTCGGCTTGCTTGATTACTGCCAAATCGCTTTGCAAAGTCCCTTGCAAACGCTCCAGAATAACCTGGGAATCCAAATTCAATGCTGCCATTTTCTCCTTGTGTTGGTGTTTGGATAATTATACTTTCTGGTCTTCTTTCTGTATTTAACTCGCTACAACCTGAAGAGATGATTCTATGCGCTCCCATTAAACCACTCACAAAAATAATCGAATTGTGCAAAAGCATTTGTTCAAACCACGGTTCAAACCCATTCTGTACGGGGAAAACAATCCACAGAATGCGCAGAGCGATTTTCGTACCACATGAGTTGCCCATACAGGAAGCTCAAACAGTGTTTGACGTAATTTGCAGGCCCAAAATTCAAGCCAAAAAACCCTTGACGCAGAATAGCCAAATAGAAGAAAAAAAAAATTAAAAAAGTAAAAAAAGTGAAAAAAAAAAAAGAAAAGACTTTATAAAAATAGATCCTGTCACGTGGTCAAGTAAAACAACATGATGGAGAATCACTGTTTGAAACCCTTCAATTGAAGAACTCCAACAACACCGTTAAGCGACAAAAAGTTGATGACTAGAAAGGCATTGAGTTCTTATGAGAAATAGGACATGGACTACAAATAAGGAAGGATTAGAGATGCTAAGATTTGGCAAGAACAACAAGCCATGGGCGATGTTGGCCGTTGTTGCTGCATTGTTACTATCAGTTTTCAGTTTTTCATATATTCATCCAGATGAGCATTTTCAGTCAATTGAAATTTTGCTATGGAAATGGAACCCAAACGCATTTGGTGTGACAATTCCCTGGGAGTTTGCACAGGGCGCCCGCAGTTTTGCACCACTGTTTCTATGGTACCTGCCTTTATATCCTATCATCAGCTCTTATCAGCCCGCATATAACCCATTGCATTTGTTAGTGGTGTTTAGAGTTTACAACTACTTAATGTACGTTGGGATCCTTGCGTTTGTTTTGAAAAAAAATTATTGCAACAACAAAAAGCAAAAATACTACAACACCTTTATACTAGTTTTCACCTCGCACATCACAATATCCTATCAAACACACACCTTTTCAAACGGGATTGAAACAAACTTGTTACTACTTGCCATGTATTTGATACACAAGCTGCTTAAAAGTCAAAAGAGAAATAGATTATTTTCTTTAGCTCTAGGTACTATCTTGGCAGTGGGAATTTTCAATAGAGTTACTTTTGCGAGTTTTCTGTTTTTACCCCTTCTCAAATTGGCCATGAATTCTTCGATACCTAAAAACATACAAATACTTATACCTGCTGGGTTCATGTTCCTATTGGTATCATACGTCCAAATCAAAGTAGACACATATTTTTTCAAAAGTGACAGCTTGGTGGTCTCCCCCATTGTGAACTTAACGTATAACGTGAACTCTGCAAACCTTTCCATCCATGGCTTGCATCCAAGGTTCACGCATTTTTTAGTGAACATTCCTCAAATGCTTGGTCCTTTAACTATTCCATTGATTTCGTGGAGAGTTTTGAAATTGGACATCTGGGTTTTATCCATCATTGGAGGGCTATCTATTTTGTCCATCTTCCCACACCAAGAACTGCGGTTTCTAATACCGTTGATGCCAATTTTTTGCATTGTTTTGGTTTCTCAAAGGTTGCGTATCCCCAAAATTCTTTTCAAAGCATGGTTCTTATTTAATATCACAATGTATGTGGTGATGGGCGTTTTGCATCAAGCAGGTAACATCATGTTTTTCCAACAAAAAGACTTGGCCAAATCTGTTGAAAGCTCTGTTCATATCTGGTGGAAAACCTACTCTCCACCTACATGGATGTATTTGCAGCCTGATATGAGCTCGGCAACAACTTCGTTTTGCTTAAATAAACAAGGGTTGCAACAGATCGAGGTTTTCGAAAATTACAAAAAGGGATTTAACGAGGTTATAGACTTGAAAGGCTGCGATACAGAACTTTTGGAACAAGTTTTGCATCATTATTTATTTGGAAAAAATACTAGTTGTATTGTCAATATGCCGTCATCAGTTGCGTACAAACTGAAAGATATGAATTACAAATTCTCAAAAGTTTGGGAAACAAAATACAATTTAGATATGGATCATTTTGATTTCAGTAATCCAGAAAGCTTTAAGTTGGGGATGGCTGCGTACATGGTTGAAAAGCTATGATTTACTGTAGAACTTCAAGGTTCATAAAAAGAAAAAACAACAACACAAAAAGACTTTTTTTTGAAAACACTATGTTATGATTTACACACGTAGTTAGCAATATCAACATTATACAGATTTGCTTATTTATAGAAATCAAACTTGTCTTTATCACTAGACGATTTCACTTGTGCCGCGTAGGCTTCTTCCAAGTCACTTTGTAAAATGACATATCTATTCTTCCTCACTGCTCTCAAACCAGCTTCTTGCATGATGGCAGCAATCAAGGCCCCACTTAGCGGATCATTTCTGATGATCAAAGAGTCCAAATCAACTTCTGGAGCAAGACTCATTTTGGCGGCAATAGTGCTGAAAATTAATCTACGTTCTCTTCTATCTCTCAAAGATGGAAACTCTATTTTTCTATCTAATCTACCAGGTCTCAACAAAGCAGGATCCAAAGTATCTGCTCTGTTTGTAGCCATGATCACTTTCACATTTGTACTTTGATCGAAACCATCCATCTGTGTCAATAGTTCAATTAAAATTCTTTGCACTTCTCTGTCAGACCCTGTTTGAGCATCAAAACGTTTTGTAGCGATAGAATCAACTTCATCAATAAAAATGATCGATGGAGCATTCTCTCTGGCTAATCTGAAAACATCTCTCACCATTCTTGGACCTTCACCTAAATACTTGTGAACAAATTCTGAACCGTTCACTCTGATGAAACTTGCTTTGGTGCTATTGGCCACAGCTTTCACCAACATAGTTTTACCGGTCCCCGGTGGCCCATATAACAACACACCTCTTGGTGGATCAATACCAATTTGTTCATACAAGTCTTGTTGAGTCAACGGTAGCTCAACAGCTTCTCTGATTTCTTGCTTTTGCATATCCAAACCACCAACATCGGCATAAGTGATGTCTGGCTTTTCGTCAGATCCCATAATACTGATACTCGAGTCGGAGTCAGGAGGAAGAATATCGACCAAGGCATTAGAATGACGGTGCAAAGTGACTGAGGTGGAAGGTTTCAAAAGTTCTCTATCCAAGGTACTCAAAATTCTAACCACATAACTCATACCAGTGGTGCTTGACACAATCGCAGTGCTCTCGTCTATTGGTTCCAAAAACTGACCAATAACCAAAGGAACGGATTGAATTCTTTTAACTTCTTCTTGCGCCCTCAAAAGCTCTCTTTTCAAATGGCGCTGCTCGTCTTTGATATATTCTTCTTGCAAACCCAACAATTCATGTTCTTTCTGCAGTTTTTTCAATTTCAAATACACATCATTGTTGCCACTTTTTTGTGCTTGTCTGGCTTTCAATCTTTGTTGAATGGTCATTTTACCAGAGTTTGCGCCAAAACTGTCTTTGGTTGGGCCAGTTGGGATAGAACCCAACGAGTTTATTGAAGTTTCGATTCCTAGTTCTTCCATATCTATTAGATTTCTACTTGGGGTATTGTAATACAAGGAACTTGTGGTTGATGCTTTTGCTTGTTTCTCCTTTGTATGGAATTGAAAATTTGGTTTGTGTTAATAAATCTTTTTATTAGGGTTTTTCCAAAGATACGGAATACATTTTGCCACCAAGTGTTGACTGGTAGCAATTCTCTTTATGCAAACGACGAATCAAAAAAAAAAAAAAACAAAAAAAAAAAAAAAAAAAAAAAAAAAAAAAAAAAAAAAACACACACACACACACACAAAAATAATAAAAAAACGTCGCGCTTACTACTTTTAAACGTCGCACTTTAAGGAACATTTCAAAATACCCAAACAAGATGATTAAAAATCAGATCAAAAGCGTTGTTTGGGTCCATATTATTTACACACTTATGCATGAATTATGTACAGGTTCTCAGATTTCATTCAGAGTTTATATATTCTATGCCTAGCAAGAACCTTATCTGATGCCAAAAATGGAGTAGGGTGCTTTGGACAGACGAGGCTAAGGACGGAATATAAAGTTTATTGTCATACAAGCTTTGTGCGTGGCTTTTCAAACGCTGGTAAGAAATAACCAACTGGTGCTTCAACGATTGATTCGTGCTAATTTTGCTTGCATCTTTCAAGCCGTTTTCGTTGTTTTGTACCACTTCTGCAGAGCCAATGTCCTGCTGCACATGAGCATCGTTCTTTTCCCGCAGTTCAGGTGACTTGTGACTGACTGGCTCTTCAGTTTCTTCTAACAAGCTTTCATTAATGCCCAAATGTTTTTCAACAATGTTTTGAGCAGCCTCGTTTTGTTCTAATAGTTTTAGTAGTTTGTCAAACTTTTCATCTTGATCAGTTTTGTAATCTTCCAAGGCTACTTTGACTTTATCCTCAAAGGCTCTAACTAGTCTTCTTCTTTTCCACGGTTCAAAAACAATTTGCACAACTACGAAAAGTAAAATGTTTACTCCCATTAACAAAAAAGTACCCCAAGTTGAGGTTCTTCTGATTTTGTCGGACCAAACTTGCTCTTCATGGTATCTAGTTAAAATTGCATTATACAAGTCATTCTCTAGAGATTCCGTTTTTTTCTCCATCTTTTTCAGCTCTTGTGATTTTTCTATCTCAAGTTTCACATTGTTTTGGTTTTCACGATATATTTTGGTAAAATGCTCCAAATCTGCAGGATCCCAGCTAGACTTTCTTTGTAACAATGCATTGATTTCGTTTTGCGACTCAGTTTTGTGTTTGACAACTCTTTCATACTCAGTTTTGACCCTTTTTAACGACAATCTTTGCTCTCGAAGTTGATCTTCCATGGTTTTTATAGAGTTCCGTAACTTTTGAATTGCACTATATCCGGTAACATCATTCAATGCCTTTGTGGCTGTAAAAATGGTTTCCTGTAAGGAATCAAAATAAAACTCTAATTTTCGGGCAAATTGCGTTCTTCTCAACTCCATTCTTGATGGTAGATTGTCAATGGCTTTGTGCGTAGACAAGTCGGTATCGTATTTAATCTTGTTTGCTTCATTTTCTTGCAACTTGATTTTGGCATTGGCTTCTTGTATTTTTAGCTGCGCTTTCTCTATTGTTTCTTTGAATTGCTGGTTATATTTGCCCAGCTTGCTTGATATTTTGGCTGCTTCAATTCTTATCTCTTCTAATATGCCTTTGTTTTCAGAGGACCTTTCTTTTCCTGAAGAATCAGTAGCGTAACAACGACGCCCCACAATACACAGACGAAAAGCTGCGTCACCGTGTTGAAAAGCGATCCCTTGGCCACGACTTTTAGAAGCCACAATCGCAAAAGAGCTGTGAAACAAGCCCTTTGGATAAAAGCATTTGAGCACTTTCATCCCATGTACAGTCATTTGCCTTGGTATTTTCACAATAGGCAAAGCCTCTTCTTGAATTCACAGCTTTATATTTTAATATGTTTTTTAGCAGATTTTGGAAGCCGCCTAGAAGAACATGCTTGATTAGGTAGCACGCGTAGAACAGCCCAAGACAGGCGGAAAAAAAAACAAAAAAACACACAAATACAAATACACATAGACGGCCTATGAGAATGTGAACCGCATCGCATCCGAAAAAAATGAACAGCGATTATTAGCAGTTGAGTGCTTTGCAACAGGCTCAAAGAATAGCCAACATCAAAAAAGCTTTCAATAACAAACCATGAGTGGTACAGGATTTAGCCTAAGTTTGAAGAAACCAAAAAAACAAAAGAAAAAACCCAAGAGTGTTCTTTTAGAGAAAGAAACTGGCGTGTCATTTTCTCAAACCACTAAACTAACCAAAATAAATCTCAAAAGAGATCAAGGCACAGCTCTTGGTGATGCTTTTGACAAAAGGCCAAAAAAGAAAAAGGCATCTGTGGTTTTCATTAATGAAATAGACTCCTCTACAGATTATCTACAAGAGAAAAGCAAAGAGCAGAGTAAAGAGCAGCTTTGTATACAGCCGGCTGAGGTTTTGATCAACAAAGACCAAACAGAGACCACTTTGGACGAGTATCAGCATATTCCGGTTGGCCAATTTGGCATGGCTTTACTCCGAGGAATGGGCTATGAAGAAGAAGAAGAAGAAGAAAACAAAAAAAACGAAGACGCTGCGCAAGAGAAAACTCGAACTGGTAAAAAATTAGCAACGTCTGGACAAACTTCAACTACGTTCTCTTCCAAAAAAATCTCCTCGAACTCTTTTGCATTTTCTGATCAAGTTTTTCTACCTGTAGTGCAAAAGTCTAGATTTCCAAAAGCTGAGTAGACTGGCTTGTTTTTTTTTTTTTATCACGCAAAAAATGATTACTAAAACGCCTTAAAATCCGTTCATTAAAGTATCAACCTAACAAGAAAACAACAGTATACGTTACATACAAAGTGCGGGGAAAAAAAACATTCTTTTCTATACAAGTTCCGTTATCTCTTCAAAAAGACTTCATGCTACTGAGCCCAATCCCATTAACAATAGTTGGGACATGATAGTTGCTGTCCACAATCTTTTCCAGTCGTGCGTGTGTTTGTATTCCCAATCTTCAACCATTTTCATCAAATCATAGTACAACTCCATGGTAATAGCATCATAAATTTTTGTTTCCTTTAGCAAGGTTTTCCCCTTCAAACTCTGAGTATTAGCAACAACCCTGCACGTCAAGATTATCTCATTATTGTTATTCGAATCCACGTTGTGATATTTGATAAACTCTTTTCCAGCGGTTTCGCTGTCTTCGTCTTCAGGCCACGATTTGATAGTGATCTGAGGAAACGTAGCACTGTGTGAGTCGTTCTCATTGAACAAATTCTGGAAAGTTGGGAACATGTGGTCTTCCTGAGAAGTGTTTTGAGATGCGTTGCTGCTGGTGTTGTCAGGCCCGTCGTTTTTAATGTACGAACTGTTGTATGTTTGCTGCTTTGAAAGAAAACGCGATCTTTTGGAGTTCACGTATTCAACTAGGGGCCGCAACTCGTCCAACTTACAAATAATTTCATTGGTGGACAAATGTGGTGGCATATCTGGTATTTTTGCTTTCAAATCTTTGAATTTTAGTTTCAAATCGATAACAAGGTATTTGTTGTTAGTAGCCGTGTCCTTCTCGCGGTCCTCATTATTTACAGTTGTTACAGGATCAGAGTAATCGTTGTTATACCCGGTACTCGTGTGCTGTTCTTCCGCTTCCGGTGGTTCCTTGGGTATCATTACATCCGCAGTAAACTCCAGTTCCCCATCGTCAATCCATGAAAAGCTTTTGGAGTTTGGCAATCCTAATTGTTTCACAGGAATTTGATCCAAATGGATTCGTGTGATTCTCTCCCAACTGCTGGATATATCTTTGGCAGCATCTTGGATTGATGCCAAATTATGCTGTCTTTTATGGAGAGTGAACAGCGAATTGTTGATGGCTCCTGATATCACAGAAGAGCTCAACAAATCATGAATGGTGTTATCAAACCTGAATTTCGGCAGTCTCATGTTAAATATGGCTACCTCGTATGTCTGGTTGTACAATATGTTTGCGTCTTGAACAACAATTTTGTTTATGCAGTAATTTTTATTTTTGATCCAGTTGCTCAACATCGGATCTTCTATCAAGTCTATATTACCGTGAACCCCAATAATGGTGATTGCATCTATCAATCCATTTCCTTTTAACCATTTTCTCAAAGATAGTGTTATTTCGACAGTGTTTATGCTCAAATCAAAGCTTACTGGTGGGGTTTCCCCTTTTATTTCTTCTTGGGTTGTTGCTGTGATTTTGTCCCTTGTGGTCTTGATTTTTAGATTTTTCATAGATATGCAATTTTTGGTCCAGTTGGGTAAAACATCACCCATGATATCAAATGAAATATTTTTGCTTCCCCAGCTTTTGTTCAAAATCATTGAAACAAAGTCTTTATTTGTCCCTAGGATTGCATTAATTGAGAAAAGAAGCAACGATACAAAAGTTGTAGTCCCTAATACAAACCAGATGATTTGAGACAAGAAAAACCACGAAAATAGGGTCCCCAACTCATCGATATTAAAGGGCCTGTTATCTTTGATCAAAAACCATTTCGATCTGATCTTAAACCGATCAAGAAACCCGTCAGCATCAGATAAAAGCTCTTCCTTTGTTGGTCTTTTAGAACCCTGTGACTTTAGCAACTCAGTTTTCAACGTTGATTGTAAAATTTGAATTTGGCTGTTTATGCTCGTTGATGGTTTGGACGTGTTTAGTGTTGAAGGTTTTCTACAAGACTTGGAATATTCTTGACTGAAGATGAACCGTTCATCCTGGGGCCCTTTGTAGTGATATGCAAAACTTTGTGTTAGAAGGACTCTGGAAAGGATGAGTTCACGATTTCGTACCAGCGGTCCAAATCTCGAGTTTCTTAACACCCCGCCCAAATACTTTAACATAGTTTTATTTGGGTTGTGTATTTTAAGTTTGGGTTTTATATTTTAAACTTGGTTCCTTGGTAGCGGTACTTCAAATGATTGTTGATGGTTTGAGCTGAGTTTAAAAAACAGATTTAGAAAAAGTGTGTGCTTGAACATTTCATCTCATCAGGATGGTGCTGAAAGCTAAGCCTTAGGGAGTAAAGACCAGAAAAATCGACCGGTGTAAAAAAAAAAAAAAAACTGTCCACCATTTTTTTTTCTTTTTGGTGCAATAAGTCAAACCCGCTTATCGCGATGAGGATCAACTGGCGTGTAGAAACAAAAAAGATCCAAATCTTTGAGCAAATACACAACGCTTGGAGATTCATAATTAGTTTTGATACATCCTCCATGAAAATTTTTTGAAGTTATCTATCTTTTTTGGCATTTTTACATAACTTAGCTATAAATCCGAATATAAGGCATTCGCTATTTTTTCTATAAAATTATGGAAATGTTGCAAAGACGCAAATCTGTTAGTCTTCTCGGGTGCTATCACCGCTCTCATAAACTGCTGTATTTTTATTTTTTCCCCCCTTGTGGAAAACTAAAGTTGCAATTGCATAGGAGGAGCTAATAACGATGGCAAGTCCCGCCGAACCAACGGCAAAGTACATTGCCCCTCTATAAGACATTTGTGTCTTTTTCTGTTCTGAATATTCCGGATGCTTGTTTTCTATGTTTTTGCTCACTTGGGTTTGTACAACACCGGCCACCCCCAAAAATAAGGACATGGCGTAGTTCATCATCGTACTGATCAAAGATCCAGCCATACCTTGGTTTGCCTTTGGCAAGTTGTCACTCAAAACAATCGAAGCTGCCGGAAAGGAAAGATCCATGCCAAACGACAAAATGATTGTTGTGAAAAAGGACAACTTCCAGTATATTTGATGCAATGGAAGGATCGCCAACATGACTGATCCCGCACAAAAAGCAATTGACGAAAATACGAGCAAAACTTGAGCTGTCAATTTTTTGATGGTCAATGCAACCGTTAGAGCAGCAATAATACCGAAAACGGCAAATGGAATGAATTCTGTTCCTGCGAGCAAGGGGTCCATGTTTTGAAGATACAATCTGGTTTGAAACAAATAAAAAAGAAAACAGCCAAAGGAGCCCCATCCAAATACCAACGTTGCCAAAATCGAAACAACGTTTGGATTCATAAACACGGATGGCGGGACTAGCGGGTACAGCGCATAGTTTTTTTCATAAATGAAAAACAAAACAATGGCTACGCTCGATATCACCAACAGCGCAATGACGTAAGCTGTTTGGAAACCAACAATGGCACCTTGATTCCAAGAAAAATTGAAAAGAACTAGCCCTACTACAGCAAGCAAAGCTCCGATCCAATCCATTTTGATGTTTTTGGAATTTTTAGGAATGCTATTTGGACAAAACAAAATGTTCAAAACCAATGTTAAAAATAATAATATTGCGTAGGCCCAAAAACACCAACTCCATGCATGTTTGTCAAAATGTACAATCAATGAAGCCCACCATACCCCAAACACTGCCCCAACTGGAGCACCTGCCCCAATCAACGCAAACACCAAGTTTTTACGATGCGACCCTGCTTCATATATAGTACCTACTATACCCATGACATTGGGCAAAATACACGAGACTCCAAGTCCTTGAAATGCTCTGGACACAATGAAAAAAGTCGCTTGATGCGTGTATTTGGTGAAGCCCAAGATCAAAGACCAAATGAATGCAAAAATATACCCACAAATTAAAACTTTCTTCAAACCATATATGTCACCCAACTGTCCACTAATAAGAATCAAGGACCCGGTGACCAAAGAAAAAGAGGCCATTAGCCACGATTCCATGTTTGCACTTGTGTTCAAGTCTGTGGACAAAATGCGAAACAACGTTAGTGTTTGACTTGTCCCGGATATATTTAAGATCTGCGATAGCACTGCGGTTGCAACAAACATGAGTTCTGAGGTTTTGTTTGTAAAACACACTGGTCTTGGTCCCAACCGGCTCACTGGTTGCTCGGAGGCAGCCACCAAGTTTTGTTGAGAGATGATACCGCTGCTCGTTGATGAGTCAATGTTGCTGTTTTCCTTGTTGTTGTTAGAAAGCTCGTTGTTAAGTTGTTCGTCTTTGAAATGCACGGAGTCGTTGCTATTGGTGCTGTCCAAGCGGCTGTTCATTTTGTTCGATCTACTTTTGTGACTGATATGGGGGAAGAAATACAGTATTGAGTGTTGTTCTAATGGCCTTTTTGTATTCGTGTTTCCTAGCTCAGGGTAGTACTTAAATTGACCTTTGTTTACTTCTGTGTGATGTGCAGTCTCTCAGATATTACTTTTCATTATTTCACAATGTTGTTGTTTTTTGAGTACCAATTTCTTTCTTGATAGTATATTTCAAGTTGCTGCCCTTACATCTTAACATCATCGATCTTAAAGTTTGTTAGTAATGCATGACAAAGAATTTTGTTTCAATTTTCACTTTCCTTTTTTTTTTTTTTGTGATGACTTTTTGTACACCTTTTAATTGACGCCATGTGTATCATCATCTGTGTCCATCGTGACAGCTCGGTATATCATCAGTTCGGTATTGTAATCTTCATTCTTGTTTTCAGAAACGTGTTCTCGGATAATAAAAGACCCTCGGGTAACCCTTGCACGAACTTTTCTTTTTTCTTTTTATTTTTTTTTTTTTTATTTTTTTTTTTTTTCTTTGGTGATTTTTTTTGCGTTTTTACAAGCTAACATGATAAGGATCAGATGCCTTATTGCAGAGCCAAACAAACATTGCTGTCATGGTCCAAAAACCCAAGTCAAAAAAAGGAAAACATCACGGTAGCCTCCACAATACTTTGAAATTAAAATGGTTGCTCCAACTGCACTAAGAAAAGCATCACCAGCTCCAACCGCATCCTCTGCCTCTCCCAGCAGCAAGATCATCGGTTTGGATAACACCATGAGTGTTGATGACGATGACGATGATATTCTGATTGACACAGAAAACACTACGGATTTGTCTGGTATTGACTCCCAAACAAAAGGTTCTGACACAAACAAAAACACGTTTACCAACAAAGTTGTTTTGGATGAAAGCGGTAAACCAAGATTCCAAGATGTGACCAAGCAAGCCGAAGCAGGCTTGATGAAAATCAAACTTGAAAGCAGAAAGATACCCGTTCCTCCACACAGAATGACACCATTGAAAAACAACTGGACCAAAATATACCCACCTTTGGTCGACCACTTGAAATTACAAGTCAGAATGAATTTGAAAACAAAATCCGTTGAGATGAAAACCAATCCAAAATTTACCACAGATCCAGGTGCACTTCAGAAGGGGGCTGATTTTATTAAAGCTTTCACATTAGGGTTTGATCTAGATGACTCGATTGCGTTATTGAGATTGGACGATTTATATATAGAGACTTTTGAAATCAAAGATGTGAAAACTTTGAACGGGGACCATTTGTCAAGAGCCATTGGTAGAATTGCTGGGAAAGACGGGAAAACCAAATTTGCTATTGAAAATGCAACAAGAACCAGAATTGTTTTGGCAGACTCAAAAATCCATATTCTTGGTGGGTTTACGCATATCAGAATGGCAAGAGAGTCTGTAGTCTCTTTGATCTTGGGTTCTCCACCTGGGAAAGTTTACGGGAACTTGAGAACAGTTGCTTCGAGATTAAAAGAAAGATATTAATTTTGAGTTTTTTTTCCATGTTGCTTTTTTAAAGAAAACTAATTATTAGGTATGCATTACCATGTACAATATATAAGGATATAATGAAAATGAAACTTTAGTGTTTTAAAATGAGTATTGAGCACATCGAGAAGTCAAGTTTGTTTTAAACGTCATGCTTTCTACTCTAGAGCTAACACTTACTCAGACTCAACAAGTACTCACTCAACAAGTACTCGCTTTACTTGTATTTGATTCGCTTGTATTTGCTTCGAAATCAAGTACTTCCTGTGATCCAGCATTTTTTTGTTTTTGAAGTACCAAAGTTTTCAGAGCATACGCTGAGCTGATAACAATGGAGAGGCCTGCAATCCCAATGGCAAAATACATTGCTGCTTTATAACCCAAAAATGTTTTCCTTTTTTCACTATATTCAGGATGCTTGCTACTGATACGTTTTTTGGTTTGTGTTTCAACCACACCGGCAACACCAAGAAATACCGACATTGCATAGTTTACCATTGTGCTTACCAAGGACCCCGCCATTCCTTGATTTGCAATTGGTAAATTGTCACTCAATACAATGGAGGCAGCTGGGAAAGAAAAATCCATACCGAAAACTAACACTAGAGTACTAAAAAATGATAATTTCCAGTACAATTGATGCAAAGGAGTGCAAACAAACATAATGGATCCTCCACAAAATGCAATTGTGGAAATTACCAGCAATACCTGAGGTGTTAATTTTTTGATTGTCAAAGCAACAGTCAATGCAGCGAAAACACCAAAAACAGCAAAACTAACAAATTCGGTTCCTGCAAGTAAAGGATCCATGTCTTCAATGTTCATTCTTCTTTGGAAAAGATAAAATAAGTAGCATCCAAAAGAACCCCACCCAAACAGCAGTGATGCCAAAATAAACACAACGTTTGCATTCATAAACACTAATTTGGGGACAATTGGGTACTTGGCGTAGTCTTTTTCATAAACAAAAAACAATACGATTGCAACACATGATATGACAAGCAGAGCAATAACATATCCAGTTTGAAACCCAACAATAGCACCTTGGTTCCATGCGAAATTGAACAAAATCAAACCCACAACCGCCAAACAAGCCCCAATCCAATCCATTTTGATATTTTTTGTATTTTTCGGAATTCCATTAGGGCAAAAAATATGGTTCAAAACTAAGATAATAAAGCATAAAATACCATATGCCCAGAAACACCAACTCCAAGCATTGACATCAAAATGCACAATAAATGAAGCCCACCACACCCCAAGCACAGCACCCACAGGAGCACCTGCTCCCACAAGGGAAAAAACCAGGTTTTTCCGATGCGACCCTGCTTGGTATATGTTACCGACAATACCCATGACATTGGGCAAAATGCACGATACCCCAAGCCCTTGAAATGCCCTGGAAACAATGAAAAACGAAGCATTGTGAGTATACCTTGTGAAACCCAGAATTAAAGACCAAACAAAAGTAATAGCGTATCCGTACATCAAGATTTTTTTTAGCCCATAAATATCACCCAGCTGACCAGTGATTAAAATTAACGACCCAGTAACCAGCGAAAAGGAGGCCATTAACCACGACTCCATTTTGGAGTCCGTATTCAAGTCCTCAGACAAAATTTTGAACATTGTTAGTGTTTGCAAGGCTCCAGCTTGGTTAATAATTTGCGAGATGATCGCCGTCATGACAAACATGATTTCCGAGGTTGTGGTTTTGAAATAAACAGGTCTAGGTCCTAATTTAGAGACATGCACTGCATTTTGTTTATTGCCATTAGTTTCTTGCGTCTCATAACTTTTTTTTGTGTTTTTAAAAGATTCGTTGGTGGTGGTTAAGGAACTTCTTGAGCTGCTCATTTTTTATGGTTTGATTATGGTTTTTTTGTGTGTTCTTGTGGTGAAGGAAATATGCTCTCAATTGGTATTATTGAAAGTGATACTAAGTGAGGGTTGAATAAATGAAATAGTTAAAGGGTTTTTATACGCTGATCTTTCTAGCTCTTTGGAGTATCAAGATCTACAACTGCAATTCTCCAATTAAAAAGGCTGTCAACAAACGCGTAAATGTTGAGTACGAAATAATCGTAAACGTCGTCGAGGGGAGGGGGGGCATTAAGCAGTTTTTGCTTGTAGTAATGCAATCAAAAGCAACACGACTGTCATTCCGGTTGGACAGTTGTTCATAAACGTATATTCTTTGCCTAGATGAGAATAACAGAAAACTGTTTTAAACGAGCTTCGATGTGTTGTTTTGGAATTCAAAATCATTAAACAAATTTTTATTTTTTTTCCAGTAAGGAAACAAATCACCTCATCTGCTACATCCTACTAATATATATCTAGAACAATACACTGCGTTTATGTTTCTGAAATTTTACTCATCACTTACGTGCCCTTTGCAGAACCCAAGGATGATTCATGACAATTCCAGATCAAATAGAGATTCTCAAGACCCGTAGGTAGTTTCTTGATATATATACGCGTATGTCCAAATTTTGCGTAAAATCATACAATAACTTCATTGTTTTATGTTTGGTTGCAAAATTAAATTTTGTTGTTTTTTGAAATTTAAATTGAAATTGGATCTCCAATTAAACAATAGGTCTCAAAAGTTTTTGTAACGGGATGGAATTTTTATGGAAAAATCATTTCGCTAACTCCGGATAAAAAAGAATTTGCCGGAATTAAAAGGAATAAACAACGACAAGATGAAACCTTTTTTTTCTCAGCGTAGCAAGGATTTGAATGCGTCATCAATGTGATCATCAGTAAACCCTCCCCCCCATTGTTAAAATTAAAACTAATTATATTATGGTGAATAAGAAAAATCAGGTGTAAACGCTATTTGAAAAACTACGCGTGAGCTCCAACGGCTTAATTTGGTGAGCAGTTGATACCTTCTGAATGTTTTTTATTTTTTTTTATTTTTTTGTTTTTTTCTTTTTTTCAACTCAATTTCGTTTATCATTTACAATTGATCCAAGCTTCAAAGCATCTTGATTCAAGTCAAATGAATCCAACTTTTCTGGTGCCAACGCTGTTTGTTTTAGCACCTAAAAGTTTTTCCGCCTATTTGACCAACAAAACCTTACCAGGTCCCCACGTGACAGGAAAATTACAATTCGACAAAGTCTCAAAGAAAAACGCGAAAGCTTGAAAATGTGAAAATTACGTGTAAAGAGCTTAAATTGTACTCAAAGATTTCTGCAGCAAGCAAGAATTATCACCCCAAATTTTCTGTTTTCAGAGAAAATAAACTTAAGTTGTTTACTGAAATCAGTTAGAACAAACCAGCTCAATCAACTAGCATTGGTTCAACTATGTCAAATTTGAGGACGCTCGATAGTTTTTGGAAACCAAAGAACAAGCCGGCTCAAGAAGCAGCAGCAGCAGCAGCAGCAGCATCTTCACCACCTCAACCCGGTGAAACAGTTGAGATTATAAACGTCGAGCAGGACACTTTTGTTGAATCAGACTTGAATATTGATACAAGTTTTTTGCATGAAAAGACTCCACCTGACAATCCGGTAGAATCACCAGCTCATTCACTCCATGACCTTCAATCACCAATGAAAAGCCTCGATCAAGACAGCACGAAATCTTTTAATCAGGAAGGCAAAAAATTGCTCAACCAAGACAACAGGAAATCACTCAATTTAAAAAGTTTTCTGATAGGGAAAAATCCAGAAATTAAAGATAAAACAAAGTCCAAAAAGAGTAGGCAGAGGAAAAAAGCAAAGAACAGTACTGAGTCTACTCAAAGTAATCAACCCATCGACATTGACGAGTCGATAGAAATTGTCGATGTCTCACGCACAGCTTTGGCGTCTTCTTTGACCCAAACCAAGAAATCTGAAGAAGCTTTAAAAGAGTTGAACACTTTTGTAGAAATTGTTGACTCTAAAACAACATTTGAAGCAAAAAAAAATAGGGCTGTAAATGATAATAATTTTTTGGAAGTGGACAGTACAGATGCAAAAATTCTCAATACAAGCAACATAGACTCGAGTTTCCTGAACCCATCTTTTTTTGGTCAGTCGGCTGATAATGGCGAGCTTGATTTCATTGATCCATGTTTGTCGGTGCATCTTACAGAGGACTCGCAAAGCAAAATTTTAGATCCAGAAATCTTGAATGTTTCAAATATTGCCAGCGATCCTCCTCAAGTAAATGAATTATCCTCCTTTATATTGGCAGGAACGCCACCAATGTCAGATAATTTGGAAATTTCAAAAATGAATATCGTCAACTCAAATGAGCTTTCAAGAAGGCCTGTGACTGTTTTGTCCAATCTGCTTAGCGGCGCTCCTAAGAAAATCAAGAGATTGAACAAAGTTTCCATGGTCAAGAGTTTGCCCTGTTCGGCGTTCCCACCAACACAGCATGTCAAGCTTCCAATGGATTTTAAAAGTCAGCAGCCATTTTTACAAAACTTGTTGAAGCTGAAAAAATCAAGCAACTACAATGTATCGTCTGTTTCCTTTCCACCAGAGGACTACAAAACTTTGATACAAGACAACACTGATCAAAGTGACACCAAAGTAGTTAAAACGTGGAACATACCTCCAATGCACACACTCAAGCAGTGGGACGTGCATTTCAAACCAGAATCTTTTGATGATCTTCTGTTGGACAAATCTTTAAAAGACAGGTTTCAAGAACACTTGATGGAGTCGTTTCAAAAATTGAGCAGACAAACCACCCGCCACAAACTAAAGTCTTACAAAAAGCTACTGCAAATAAATGAGTTTAAAGAAGAAATGGCAGATTTCATTGTTCCGGATTACATTGAAGACGACGCACCTGCAAACGGAAATACAGAAGAAGTTGAAGAGTTTGTACCCATAATGATTCTTTATGGTGATGCGGTTGGGAAAAACTGTTTGGTTTCTACGTGTTTGCAAAACATGGACGTCTTTGAAATCAATACATCAATGACGAGGGGGAAAAGACAGATCATGGACATGTGTATGGAAGTGGTTACAACCCAGTTTGTCAACAAGAATGATAAAGTCAATGGTGAAAGCAGCACGGTGATCAACAACAACACAACTCCAAAACAAAATGGGGTGGTGCTTTTTGATGATGTGGATGTTTTGTTCAAGGAGGCTGACAAGAATTTTTGGTTGGTTGTTAACAAGTTGCTGGAGGTGAGCAGGCGACCAATAATCTTAACATGCAAGAGCTTAACATGTATTCCTAAAAACATACTGGGTATATGCGAGTTGGAAAATGGGATTTTCCAGTTGAACAAGCCTTCTTTCAAAGCATGTCGTACTTTTTTGTCAAAAAAGCTGGACACTTCTTTTCCTTCAAACGTTATTGACACGGTTTTGGTGAAAAACAAGTGTGATCTAAGACAGTCGCTACTTCAACTTCAGTACATTTCTTTACACGAAACGTACTCGGCTGAGCAACATAAACACAATGCAATTGGTTCCAACAGTAGCATGGAAACCGTTGATGCGATTTGCAACTATTTTGATTTGGTGTCCTCTTGTGATGTCATAAAAACAGGTGTTCAGTACATTTCATCCATCAAACCCGATATAGATTTAACTTTACGTGATGAAGCCTTCAATAGTGAATGTGGAATTTTTAGCACCTCTGGTTTAGGAAACGGCACAAACATAGGGCTTACACAAAGCGATAATACTTTTTCTAATACCAAAAAGCAAAAAAACAGTCATGCTTTGCTCAGCTTCAGCAGTGTTAAAGAAAGTAACGATACAGAAGAGGAAAATTCTAGTAAATTGAAAACAGATTGCCTAGTCAACTTTATTCCTCACTATTTAGATACACTTACTTTGCCATCTTTGCAGTTGTTTGAAAAAGACTATTGGACACAATTTTTTCAAGCTTTGCATGTGGATTGTATTGAGTTTGAGACCCCTAGCTTCAAAAAGGTTTTGACCCCTCACGATTTTGAGCCTTGTTGTGATTTTTTGGCGTCTCGTATTAGCAACAGATACCAGGCCAAACGTCAAACAAGAAACAAGAGAAAATACAAGGAAATTTTGAACAACTTGAATAACGAGTTGGAAGATGATACACTAGAAAACGAGTGCAAACGGCAAGTATTGATTGATTCTTCTGGTATGAAAAACATTGGTCAATATTTTGTTCCCGCAATACGGCTACTTGCTAGAAACGAAAAGTTGCTGCGTCAACACAATATGAAAACTTTGTTGGAATTACGTTCTGCATATGAAAATTACACGGACGAAGAGATTTTGCGTTACATGGAAAGCGAAAAGTTGCTCAAACGTATTTGGTTCTCCAAAGATCCTTCCAAAACAGGAATATTTGTGTGACTTGTAGCCTATTGCAAAAGTTCAGAAACAAAAAAAAAACAAAAAACAAAAAACAAAAAACAAAAAACTTCTCCGCCCTTCCCAGAAAAACGTTCACTATATATACACATACTTTATAGAATCATTGGTCTCGATCTTGCCCTTTGGCCTTTGAAATTTCCCAAAGCTCTATGTCTGTGATCCTGTATCTGCAAGATTCTCCAGGCTTCTTGAACGTTTGAAGTATTGATTGGGTTTACTGGGTTTTCAGGGCCATCAAACAACCTTCTTTTTCTTTTCCTTATCGTGCCGTTTACAGAATCGTCGTCTTGAGCATCGTGTTTTTGTGACTGATCTGTTTTTTCCTTTGATATCCTTTCATCTTTTGCCTTTACTTTCAAGGCGGTTTCCGTTATAGCACACACGATTTCAAAAGTAAGAAACCCTAAAATATCAATAACATCGTCGTGTGGCTTCCCATCAATAAGACTTGTGATTCCGCTCCAATCTTTGAATCTTTTACCCTTTCTAAATGTAAAACTTGCTTGTCTGCAATCAGACCAATGAACATATTCTTCCCTGGTCATATCTTTTGTTCTGTCATCAGCCATTTTAAGCCTTTTCATTGTTTCCAAATGCGCTTCTCTTTCATCGTCATCGTCGTCGTCTTCATTGTTTTGCAACGGCTGTTCACTGAACATAAACTGTAATTCCCATGGCAATTTGATTGTCGATTTTTTCAATTTCATGTTTGCAGGATCTTTAGAATCTTTCCCTTCACCTGCTCCTCCGGCTCCTCCTGCTCCTACCCCAGAACCTCCAGCACCGCCCTCAGCAGCATCCACGGCATCTGCTCCACCAAGTGCAGCATTGTTGTCCTGATCTTTGGCGTTTTTCCGCAAATCTTTCCAACTCAAATATGTTCTCAATCTATTGACTTTAGCTTTATCGTGTCTCATCAAAAAAATCACATCTTCGGGCATGATATTTTTCGAGCCCCTTGCATGGGCTGTTGTTGTGGATCTCATCAAGATCTCTACAACCTGGCCCCTGACAATGTCTTCAATCAATGACGTTGTTGCCACAGACGGCTCGTTTACTTCTCCACTCACAAACATCATCTGCTGGATTTCCATTCTGTATTTGTGTTTGTTATCGCCGCTCATTTTTCCCAGGTTTGTGCTTTTTGGCTGTTTGCTGTTTATGACTTTGAAAGGTTAGAAGGATGACTAGTCTCTTTAAAAACTGGGACCAATTTGGGTTTGGTAAGCTTTTCCTCTAATGGGGTTTTAAATCATATTAGAATAGCATTCATTAGTTTACTGTTGTAAAAGTTCTGTCCCATCAGAGAATTCCTGCTATCAAAATCAGGTGAGTATTCAAATTTAGAGTCACGTGCCTTAATATATGACAAGGCCATGAAACTTATCACTACCCATGCAACCCCATACACCATGTGACTTTCAGCTGATCGTCGTATAGGTGCTATCAAAAGATTCACTTAACTTGAAACATGCACGATATAACGAAATACCTATGCTAACAAGAATGAGCCCATCTGGCCTGCATGACTTTCCTTGAAGACTTGTCATACTGTTTTAAGTCTATCTTTTTTTTTTTTTTTTTTGAGTTGTTCCAACATTAGACACTATCAACATCTGCAACACTTTTAGCCAGCATTTGTCAATCTCTCATCACAAAAGCAACAAGATCTCAATCTCTAGCCCTGTATTGAAGTTGTATATAACCATTCTGAATTTCAAATGATAAAAACATCCTTTGCTGTAAACTTCCCTTTTTGGATAACTGTCAGGTGACCATTAAAATAATGTTTTTTTGCATTTTTGTCTTTTCTTCCCATTTCGAGATGTTCAGCGTTTTCTAACCCATGTTTATTATCATCATCACTATTATTTTTCACCATCTCGAGCCAAATAGATTTTTTTTTGGTTTTTTTTTTGTTTTTTCCGATTCAAAGCACCCAGCATAAACACAAAGACAGATCAATTGATTAGTGAATTTATTCTCCCATGCAGTTATTTGAAAAAAATTGAATAATAAATTTGATTTGAATAATGACTTTCTTTCGTTAAAAAGCCAATTTCGATATTGTTAACAATGTTATTACCGATTCAACTGTTGATATCTTTTTTTTTTTTTTGTTTTGGAGTTGATATTGGTTATAGAGTAATCAGGCAGATGAAATAGGTAACTGTAAGCCTATTTCCTCTTCTTCTTCGAGCATCATTTACTTGATTACTTTAAAGTTTTGTAGAGATAACACCAAAAGGTCAAACTGGGGGATTTGTTTTATTTTGCCTTTTTCCTTAGAGTATCAAACTTTAATTATCCGATAAACCTTCATCAACATTTTAAACTTTCTTTCCAACTGATCACAATTAGTTATCGACAAATATGGTTCATCTAGATCGGAGTGGAAAAGTTCAATCTACAATACCAAAACCAGTAAAAAGCAAGAATTTATCGGAAACCCCGACCGTACTTCCAGAAAACTGTTTTGCAGGAACAATGCTTGACGAGGAATTGTTGGTGAAAGTCACCGAACATGCAGAAAGAGTGACATTGGAATTGCCCCAAGATTACCAAGCCCAACTAGACATTAGAGAGATTTTTACTCCACAAAAGACTTTGCTCATCAACGGCACGGCGCATTCGCATAAACAACATAACAATGATGAAAACAAAGAAAACGTCGATGGAAACTCGAGCAGCACAAATAACAACACCAACTCTATTTCTTCTCCCAGCAACCACACTGCATTGCCCCAGCACGAACCGTACGGGTTGATCATTTTGAATCAGGACATTGACATTTTGCCAGAATTGTTTCGCAAATTATGGGAGAAATGCCATGTTCGGATTTGTGCCGATGGTGGTGGGAACAGGTTGTACGAGTTTGATCGTTCTTATGTTCCAGATTACATCATTGGGGATTTCGATTCTTTGAGGCCAGAAGTGGCCCAACACTATGCTTCCATGGGAACAGTGGTGATCAGACAAAAAACGCAACTTTCTTCTGATCTTTCCAAAGCACTAAGTGTGATGAAATTGACTTTTTTAAATCTTTTAAAAGACAATTATATTGATACTACTAAGGAAAACAATGGTATTGAGATATTTGATGGTATTCATAAACTAGACGAAAAACACGAAGCAGATTTTTTGGAAAAAGTGCCAAATTTCAAAGTCATATGCTTGAACGGAATTGGTGGAAGATTTGATCAGACAGTGCAAAGTATTGCTCATTTGTACTACGATTGGTTAAATGTTCCGTCGCCTACTTCAAATTGCGGGACATGTGATCCGAAAATGATATTTGTGACTGGATCAGATATCATTATCAAAGTTCCTAAAGGACCTTTTTACTTGAAATACGATGCTGAAATCAAGGATAAAGTGCTACTGAATTGTGGGTTATTGCCCTTGGGGAACCCAACAACGGTTGTGAAAACCGTTGGTTTTAAATGGGATGTGGTTGATTGGGAAACATCTGTTCCAAAAGGAAGAGTTTCTTCATCAAATAGGTTTTCAAACACCAACGGCTGCTACATAAACGTTAAAGAAGACTTGATATTGAATATTGAGATGAACTATGAACAACTTTTGCATATTATATAAGAGAAATTGTATTGATGATTAAAGGGAAAAGTAATAATGATAATTTTTTTTTTTTTTAATTTTGTACCTCATTTTTAGTTTTATGCTAAATCACACTCTCTTGGAAAACTCTTGCAACAAGGCTTGTCCCAACATCCCTGGCGAGTCCACCACAGCAACACCTGCGTTTCTCAAAGCGGTCTTCTTTGCAGCAGCAGTGTCGTCGGCACCGCTAGCAATAGCCCCCGCGTGCCCGAATCTTTTGCCCTTAATCCCTGCTGTTGCTTCTCCGGCAATAAAACTGGCAATTGGCATTTTGTCGCTGAGCCCCATTTCTGTAATGAATTGCGCAGCTTCAATCTCGGCCAACCCACCAATTTCTCCCAACAAGATCAATCCTTTTGTTTTTGGATCGTTTTGAAAGTACTTCAATGCATCAATGAAGTCTGTGCCCGGAAAGGCGTCCCCACCCATTCCGATCACAATAGTCTGACCCAAGCCGGTCAAGGTTGTTTGCTGCACCGCTTCGTAGGTCAATGTTCCGGATTTGGACACAATCCCGATTTTACCCTCTTGAAAGATTGAAGTTGGCTGGATGCCGACTCTCACTTTCGAAGCAGGGTTGATGATCCCCGGGCAGTTTGGTCCAACTAGTCTTGTTTTACTTTGGGAGGCAAGCATTTCGGCAATGTACAACGAGTCGTGCTGCGGGATCCCCTCTGTGATGCACACGGCTAGTGGGATCTCGGCTTCAATCGCCTCTTTAATGGCGTTGGCAGCGATGGGTGGTGGAACAAATATCCCAGACACCGTGGCACCCGTTTGGGCCATAGCTTCTTTGACCGTGGCAAACACGGGTCTGTCCAAATGGGTTTGGCCTGCTTTTTTCGGGTTGATCCCACCAACGATGTTTGTGCCGTAGTCCATAGAGATTTTGGAGTGGAACGTGGCCTGTTTCCCTGTGAACCCCTGGATAATAACCTTGGTGGTGTCTGGAAGAGCAAGGTTGCCAATGGTTTTGTCGTAGACCGTTGATTGTCTAGAGCTGTATAGTCTTTGCCCCATTTGGGCGACCAACTTGGTTTTGTTGGTAAATCTAAGCATATTTCTTGTAGATTCTTGTTGGAGTAATTTGTCTTTCTTTTGTTTGAAGAGTTTGGAGAGTTTAAGTTTTGCCAAGACTTTGTAGTAATTTTTTTTTGATTTGTGTTAGCTTTGATTAGCAACATTCAATTAATTCAGACTAAAGTTAAAAGAGGGGGGGAATTAATTTAAACGCGTTTTTATCACAAACAACCTCCTCAAAGACACAAAATTAAAATCCGGAGTACATAAAAATAAAAATAAAAAAAAAACATGAGGAGTAACAATAAATTAAATACGGGCAAAACGCGAATTCTAAAAATAATTGATTAAAAATTTTACTTTTTATAAACAATTTGATAATTTAAATTACAATTCGAAGTTCATGCTCAAAAGAGCTTGCGAAGTTCAAGGCTTCAATGTTAAGGGTATCCGACAAAACAACGGTCTTGACCACTTGCACTTACTCTGTTGATACTTGTTATGCAAACACAAATGCCGCGAATATAAACCAGACACCAACTATTCATTTATAAGTACTTATACGACTCAAAGCCATTCTTAGAGGAAAGGAGTGCAAAGTAGATGTACTTTAGCACTGTAGGAACTCTCATTTGCTAGGTTGTATTAATTTTGCTCGTATGTGGCAATGGCTGCTGCGGAACCAAGGATGTATCTTGCTGTTTGTTCCGAAACCGATGTTGGAGATGAACAAAAGGGACATTGCACGATGTTGCACGAGTGATTGCCGGTCTGTGTTTTTTGTCTTTTTGGAGTGCTCGTTTTCAAGGCTTCCAAATCAAACACATAGAAACACTTTGGGCAGTTGACCTTCCACTCCTCATAATTTTCGTAGCAATCTGTGCATATTCTCGTGGTGTTGTTCAGTTGTGGACAGTAAAAATTCACCGTATGAGATTTACCGACACAAGAGTCGTTTTGAACAGTTATGTTTTGGAAACACGAAAGACATCTTTCTTGTGCAAGCATCACCAAGTAAAACATGTTTCTCCATTCAAAACATTGCATTCCTCTTAGCTCATATTTTGTGTCGCAACAAGGACATTTTACCACGGGTACTTGTGATGGTGTTACATTTGCTGAATTTAAAATCCAGGTGTAAAAAGCTTTGTAGATCACAGTTTTGTCGGCCACGTAGTCGCAATGTGGACATTGGTTCAAAAAAGTTGATTTATTTTCCGTGCATGATTCACACATGGATGAGGTAGATTGTGATGCTTTTGATTTGTTGGAGTGTGTGGAGTAGTCCGTACACGAAACACAATGTTGTTTTTCCTTCAAATTGATGTTCCAATTAGCATTTTTTTTTTCGTATTGGACCCTATCTCTACACCATTTTTTTTTCCTTTCAATCATCAAGCAGTACTGGATCCATTCTGGATTACCCATAGCCTCATAATTACTTGAAGAACTTTTTGCAACCTCTTTTTCCAAAGACATATCCAAAATACTACTACTCCGTCTAGTGTTCTCACCGGACATATTACCATTACTATCAAAAATAGATGAAACATCACTACCATCTTCTTCTACTTCTTCTTCTTCTTCTTCTTCTTCTTCCTCTTTTTTGTTGACCTTTTTCCCGCTTTTATTACTCTTGTCATTACTCAAATGTCTAAAAACAGGCGGTTTAGATAAAGTGAAGGAAAATCTTTTCACATGTACTTTTTTGGGTCCATTTGTAGAGTATACACGTTCATGTTCGGTATTCAATAGAGTACTGCCCGTACTCTTTGTGCGTCTATGATGAGTAGTCGTGGTGTTTTTGTAATATGTGTTTGTGCTGTCTTTATGATGTTTAATAGAAAGTTTAGCAATACTCAAACTTCTTTCACAAAAGGGATGGACATTAGAAAGAATGGAATCTCTTTTGTCGCGATTATTGCGACTATTATTATTATTAAAACTATTGCTATAGGTGGAACTGGTGCTATAATTATAAGAACTACTATCACTACTCATTCCACTGTTACTCGAATCTTTTGTGTTAGCTACGCTAGTATTAGCTATGCTCGTACTAACTTCACTCGTATCAGATTTGCTCGTATTAGCTACGCTCGTATTAGATTTGCTTGTGCGATCTCCAGATCTATGGAATATAGAAAAAAGACTAAAGGTACTGGTTGATTCTTTCATATTTGTTATTATTATTATTATTATTATTATTGTTACTATTAATATCAATATTATTATTATTATTATTATTAGTTCGTTGTTAACTAGCTGGGGCTATTGTTTCTTTGTTGGCTAGTTATGCTTGAACTTGTTTTTCAAACTATACATCAAGTAGAAATAAGTTATACCATTATATATATATTCAATATTCACAATCA
>ERZ794936.233-NODE-233-length-31315-cov-35.044114_pt1 | contig 31315 bp, 13 predicted proteins | sample MGYA00511083_ERZ794936 | MGnify/ENA primary metagenome ERZ794936 (study PRJEB30137, sample SAMN04331409) | food metagenome | isolation source: Y2 must sample point D1 replicate A | place: Australia: South Australia | collected 2014 ... | reverse complement strand
GCGTCTGACTTCTAATCAGAAGATTCTGGGTTCGACCCCCAGCGTGAGTGCTTTATTATTTTTTTTTTTGGTTTTTCTTTTTTCTCTTTTTTGGTTTGTTATCTATCTGAATTAAAAGAGAAATTCAGAATTGGTGTTTTCAACAATTGGCCCTGTAATAGACATATCCAGTCGAGAGTTAATCATCAAAAATACAAACCAAGACGACAAAACACACACCTACGGGAGATATAATTAAAGACCAAAAAAAGATGTCAACTATGGACCAGAGCGTAAAGCAGATATCGAAATTTTTCAAAGACACGAGCAACACTAATAAGAAAGTGATATTTATGGTCGGCGCTGGTGTGAGCACTTCAAGTGGTATACCTGATTTCAGATCTCCAAAAACTGGTTTATATCACAATCTTTCAAAGCTAAACTTGCCATATGCAGAGGCTGTGTTTGACATTGACTTTTATGAAAATAATCCGAAACCTTTTTATTTGCTTGCAAAAGAGCTTTATCCAGGAAACTTTGAACCTTCCAAGTTTCATCATTTGATGAAATTGCTAGACACCAAAGGCTTTTTGCATAGAATTTATACGCAAAATATAGACACTTTGGAAAGAATGAGTAACATATCCAGCGAATACATCGTAGAGGCCCATGGGTCATTTGCTGATAACCATTGTATCAGTTGTAACAAGAGCTACGAGATGGAAGTATTCAAAAATTTTATTGAAAACTACGAAACTGGAACTGCTCATGCATCTAAAGAAAACAGCTTAGCAGTCAAACAAATAAATGAAGGGGAAAAACTTGATGGCAAAGATGGAAAGAGATATAACAAGCAAAACAACACTTTGGATTCATCTGACTACTTGAGATGCGAAGCCTGTAATGGGCTTATCAAACCAAACATTGTGTTTTTTGGAGAAAATTTGCCTGAAAAGTTTTTTAGTTGTGTAGCCAAAGACTTGAAGGAAATGTCTAGAAAAAAATCAAAGTTTTCGAAAAGCAATGGCGCTGATACAGAATATCTGGTTATAGTTGCTGGTACTTCCTTAACAGTGCATCCTTTTGCTTCTTTGCCGGCAGACCTGCCCACCAATGTTCAAAGGGTTCTGGTGAATATGGGCAAAGTTGGTGATTTTGAGGAATGCCCAAGAAAGTCGGACATTTTCATCAATTCCTTTACAGATGAGTTTGCTGAAAAGTTGGCTGATGAATTGGGTTGGAGTCAAGAGCTTCAGAAACTGGTCGACGCGTCGTCACAACGTCCAGAAGAAAAACCAGCAACAGAAACAGAAAAAGACATTTTGGACACTTTGGCGGCTAACATGGAAGAGCAATTGCACATTCATGACACAAATGAAAATACCATTCCAACCAAAAGTGACTTGGGAAAGCATTCAACAGTTAACCAAAAAAAGGAAGAAAAAAACGAACCACAAACATGAATCAGCAATCCTTTTCCAGCTTCATCGGAAAATGGCGCTTTAATGAGAGCGATGAGCAAACGAACTCGGTCTTGGGCTCAGTGTCTACTAACAAATCTTTTTACAAAAGCAAAGTTGTACATTCCAACAGGAACCCAACTGGTTTATATTCCCGCACCGATACGAATTCCAGCGTCACGAAGAAAAGAAACATGGGTAGCAAGTTTACAATGTTAACGAAAGAAAGTTTAGCAAGCACAAAGGGCAAACGCTCTGCAACCACTACCAGATCTAGAAAAAGCAACAAATCGAGAGGCCTGACAGCCCAAACTTCGGTGCTGGCTTCAGGAAAAGACAAAGTTTTGTGCTCCATATTTGAGTCACCGAAAGTTGTCAATCCAAGAATCGGAATCAGTTTTTTCAATTTGAGCACTGGTGAAATGTCTGTATCCGAGTATATAGACTCCCAGATTTTCATCAGAACACTGCATAATCTCCAAATTTATGAGCCTGTTGAGATAATTTTGCCGTCAACATCTTTTTCACCTACAATTTCCAAACTATGCTCAGTGATTAAATACCACATTCAAGAAACTGTAAAAGTTACAGAAACCAAACTAAAGTTTTTTGATTATAAAACTGCTTTAGAGATTATTGCAAAGCATTGTGTTTTAAACAAAGAAAAAGAACAGATTAAAGTGCAAGAGTTTTACGACAAAGAATATGGATTGGCCTCCATGGCTTCATGTTACGATCATTATATTAAAAACAATTACGCAAACTGCCAAAATTTCCAGCAGATCAGACTAAAATATAAAAGCACTGAAAAAACGGCACTGATTGATTCAAGCACTATCAATTCACTTGAGTTAGTTGAGAACTCAATAGATCCAAACGAAATGAGTTTTTTCAAGTTTCTCAATCACACTGTTACAAAAATGGGGAAGAGAATGTTAAGAAATAATATATTACAACCTTTGACCGACCTTTCCTCCATTGAGATGCGATTGCTAGCCGTAAAACAACTTCTTGGGGGAACGGATGAACACGATGATTTAAAAAATTTACGAATTTGTTTGAGAGAATGCCACGATTTGGACGCCATGTTTATAAAGCTATTATCTATCAATAACTGTGCGATCAAATCAACTGAAAAAATCAATTTTGTCATTTTTTTAAAGACAGCATTGGAAAAAGCAAAAGAAGTGTTTGAAATTCTAAATTCAAATGATTCTACAAAACCTGCAGATCTGCGCTTTAACAACGAGTTGCTGCTTGAGATCAAAAACATTTGTGGAAATCCAGATTTGCAAAAGATACTCGACATGATATCTATATATATCAATGATGATTGTAGATGGGCTTCGACAAACTTGGAGTTACAAAACCAGAAAACTTATGCTATTAAAAGTGGGTCCAACGGATTACTGGATGTTTCCAGAAACATTTATCAGAGTTTGATAGATGAGGTCATGAAAGAGGTTGAAGATCTAAGCACACAGCATGAACTCAACATTTTACACCACTTTGAGAGTAGCCGAGGGTTTTACCTGAGAATAAAAAAACAGGAATATGGCAGTAATTACAAACTTCCTTGTGGATTTGTCAATGTTTACAGAAAAAATAAAACCTATATTGAATTCTCTTCATTGAAAATTATCAAGTTGAATGCTAGATTATTTGAGGTTATTAGTGAGATTGCTTTGATCAGTGAAAGTATTGTTCAAGACTTACTTCTTGATATTGTCAAACACATATCAAGTCTATTCATGCTCTCTGAAGGTTTTGCCATGCTGGATTTTCTATGTTGCCTGGCTATTCACGTAACACTTTATGATAATTATTGCCAGCCTGATTTTTCCAAAGATAAACTTTTTGTAAAGGATGGCCGTCACCCCGTTATGGACAAAATTGTCAAGGGCTTTGTCGCAAATAATGTGATTTGCAACCGATCAAATTCTGCAATGACTATTGTTACCGGATGCAATACCAGTGGGAAATCTGTATATTTGAAGCAAATCGTCTTACTAAATATTTTGGCTCAAATAGGTAGCTATGTTCCTGCTTCTTATGGGTGTTTTCCAATCTTTGACAAGTTCCATTGTCGTTTGTGCACCGATTCTATAGAAATCAACTCATCAAGTTTTGCGGCCGAAATGAAGGAGATGGCTTATTTTCTTGATGATGTCAACGACAAGACTTTGCTGATCATTGATGAATTGGGAAGGGGATCGAGTATTGGCGATGGCTTTTCGATTTGTTTGGCAACTGCCGAATACTTGATTGCCAAAAAATGTACTGCATTTTTATCTACTCATTTTGATATGATACCTCAAGTGTTGAAAGTGCAACCTTTGGTACAGCATCTGCACATGGTTGTTGAGATTGGCGAAGCTAAATTGGGAGAAATGAAGATGACATACAAGGCTGAAAACAGCAAAGCATCAGGCGTTGCTAATTATGGTCTGAAAATTGTTTCCAAATTCTTCGGTCAACAAACCATCAGTGAAAGCTTTCGGATAGCTGATTTGTTTCAGGCTCAAAGCCTTTACAAGCAAATGCAGACAAACTCATTTGCCGAGCATGTTAAAAAGGCAGTGCAAATTAAACAGATTAACAATCTTGTATCATGCTTAGAGGAGCTTTTGCACAAAAACGAGCAATTAGATCGAGAGACCATTGAGGAACTGCAAAGGCAGTTTATTTTGAGATTTGAAGAATAGTAGAAGAAATTTCAGAGTATATATGTTTTTAGCGATATTATTTAATTCCATCACAGTCTAAAATCAACTTACCTACATACTTTCTCATGTTTGTTGACTCGTCCGCTTCAAAGGTCAATGGTAAACCTTTACTCAAGTATAAACTGTTCATAAACACGAAAACACCGCAATCAAACCCATTGGGCTGTTGAGGGCATGAAACTGGTTCCAGCTTGAAGTCTTTGCCTATTTTGCCCCCACTTTCTTCAATGACGTAGTTTTGCAACAGCTTCAAAATTGAAAAAACGCGTTTATTCATGCTTGAACTCGAACACAAGGAGTCAGCATACACAATTTTTTTGTTTTTGATATCAATCATACCCAAAACCCAATGATTTTGGTTCAAGTTTATTGGCACAAATATTTTATGCAATTGAAAAATGTCAGCCTTCTTTCTCTTCATCCACCTTCTTACGCCTTGATAACCTCTCTCAGACAATGCGGTGAAGAAAAAAGAGTTGAAGCAAACGGTTTCGCTATTGTCAGCTTCAATGTGCTTCATATAAAATTCAATCACTGTGTCGTTCAACCATCTTCCCGGTGTCAAAGTTTTGAAATCTCTTTTAGTAATTTCTAGCTGATAAGGTTTGGATACTGGATCTTGACCCCTGTACCTGTCGTAAAAAATGTCATTCACTATGCGAAGCTCGTCTTTGGTGAATGAAGGGATCAATTTCTTCTTTTGCTTTTCCTCAATCAAAGCTTTTTTCAAGGCTTCTCTCTCAGCCAAGATTTTTTTGTAGGTCTTAAACTCTTCATCAAAAAACGTTCTGTCAAGCACTAACTTTTCTCTATGAGTAAGCTCAATAGGCTGGTAAACTTTTGCAGAGCGCACAAAAATTACGTCGTCATTGGCAGAGGATGTCTTGATTTTGTTTTTGCGTTCTAGTTCTTTCTTGATGTCTGATATTAAATTGAGAATTGTGGTTTTCAAGGTTTTCTGTTTGGCTGAATCTTTTTGCAGAAGGTCTAGTTGTTTCAACTTTTCACTTTCCCTTGGAGCATTGACTTCATCACTGTTGTGAAACATTTCTCTTAAATAAGATACTTCGTTTGAGTTGCTTGAAGGATCTTGATGTGTAGCCATTTTTTTTCTGTTCACGTAGAAAGCAGTCCCGTACTGCTGTTCTGGTTTGACGTCAATTGTGGTATTGATTTTCTCTGTGGAAATGGCAGTAGAGTCTGAGCCCCATTGGAACTGTTTGCTCAAATCTCCTAGCGATTTGGCCATCAAAGGACTGTTGTTCAACTTTGTTTTCAATTGCTGGTGGTCCCTATTCCTCTTGACTTGTTGTGGAACTTCATTAACTGAATTTGCGCTGCTCGTTCGGCTGCTACTCCGGCTACTTGAACGTGCAGTGCTGGAGCTTTGCAAAGAGTTGTTGCTAAATCTTCTTGGTTTTTTATTAGTTGAAGCATGCTGCTGGGATGTATTTGACATTACTCTTTTTTGTTTCAACGCCGAGTTCTTGTGACTTGAAGAGGACCTTACTTTTGATTTGTTTTTTGACAAAGGCGTAGAGGGCTGTATCTCCGTATACTGTAGTGGGTACACCCAGTTGTAGAGTTTGTGCGAGAGCCTGCTGAATAAGTTCCCATGATCTTTTTCGTGAACTTCCTGCTGTTCGGGCACTCTAGAAGTTTTGTTATTCTGTTCTTTACCTTTATTGTTGGACTCTCTGTTTGGTGGCGTAGTTGAAACGTTGTTTGTCATTAGAAAAAAGAAAGATGAGGGTGGTAATTTCTTTGGTTCTGGTTTGTGTGCGCTAGATAAAGTTTGCTTTGCAGACAATGTATTTTCAAGCTTGCAACTGTGTAAGGTAAGAGCAGAGTATTTTGGTGAGAAATGCTGTTGTTTTAGTACCTTTCCCGTTCCCAGTTGCTGTGGCTGATAGAAATATGGCTTTGAAAATTTTTTTTGTGTTTCTGCGGTTGTCATTGGACTGGAATGACAATTCTTTAAGCAAAAATCTGTGTGTGTGTTTGCTCTGTATTAGGAACGTCAAATCAGTACGAGACAAACTTTGAGTTACCAAATTTAAACTAAATGATGTGTGTGCTTTGCTTCTACTGCTATCCTTTTTCAGTCTTTGAATAATTATCCAAGTTGATCAGCTTGGAATAGCACTTCTTTGTTTGAAGCGGCTCAAGATTGTTGATGTTGTTTTGAAGATTAGCATAAACTTTTTTTTTCGACCCGAGATTCTCTCTTTTGCATATTCCAATGTGCACAGAGCACGTGTTGGTACTTTTTATGGAATACTTCAACAAGGCTCAGCAAACGGCTTTCAAAGGTTCTTTCACAAAACGTTTTGCAAACTCAAAGAAGATACAACATTGCGTAGAGATTTTTATGTCCAACCGCTTGAGCACCCATTACTGCAACATAAGAAAGTATTCTTTGTTGGCACTAGTTCTTCGCTGAGACACTGCCATTTCGAAAATGCAGAAGTAATAAAGTATAGAATTAAAGTTATTATTATATAGGTTTAAAGGTAATATGTTACACAAGATTTTGTTGACTCAATAAAACTTAGTTGGCACCAACTAGTTTAAAGATAAAGTCTTGGATGGGTTTCAAAGCGTGAGGTAATTCGATAGAGTCGTGGACGCCATTGCCCATGTTGTCGACGGCAAAGTCGATGATTGCAGAGGCGGTGGAGTTGGATGGGTTGTGCAATTGAGGTGGGTGGTGTAGCTGAGAGTACGAGGATTTGAAAGCAGCAACAAAGTTGATGATTAAAGTCAAAGAAATGACAGTAGCCAAGACCAGTGGACCCAATGGGGCGTCCAAGTGTTTACCTGATCTTTGTTCGATGGTGTGAACTCTTTTCATATAAGTGCTGTAGGCCCACAACCCAGACAGCACAGACAAGGCAAAGTAGACGTAGGCCAAGTAGGTGGCTAATCTAGGAAAGGCTGCTTTTTTGGTGGAGTTGTAGATGGAGAAAGTCAAGACACTTAGCAAAGTGGTGACGTGCAACCATCTGTTGAAAGTTCTTTCGTTGGCCAACCAGACTTTGGCCTCGACTTTGACGGGACCGGCATTTTTCAAGTACGAGGTTGGTTTTTTCACACCAGGAGGCAATTCGATTTCTTCGTCTTCGCTGTCGACGTTTGTCAATTTTGGGTCTGTCAAGATTTTAAAGAAATTTGGATCTCTTTTCAAGTTTTTAGCTTTCTTGGATTTCTTGGATTTTTTGGATTTTTTGGATTTTTTGTTCAATGATGAGTCGGTTTCGGAAAAGTCGTCTTCAGAAGATTCTTCGTCAATGTCCCCTGTGATTTCTTCTACGTCTTCTTCCTGTGGCTTGTTTTTGTGAGACCCAATATGGTCGTCTTCCACAGCGGTGTTTGGTTCGTTGGTGGAATTTGAGTCTTTTTTCAACTTGATGAAATCGAAATCAGCGTCGTTCGTGCCCACAATAGAGAACCTTTTACTGAATTTTTTCTGTTTTTTCTCCAAAGCTTTTTGTTTTTGCAATTTTAACTGCTCTTCATCAAACGCCTGTTGTGGATCGATTTTGATTCCGCTGTCCACGTCTGGCAACCAAAATGGCAAGTAATCCAACTTGTCGTCTTCACTATAAAAAGAAGCGATCCCCTGGATGAATTTCGAGAAATTTGGCACTTCTTTGACCAAATGGGAGTTGGTCAAATCGCTAATCCATTTGGAATGTCTGGCACTGTATGAAGCTGGAGACGAAAAACTGTTGTGAGTGGAAGAAGAAGGTCTTTTCACTTTGATTTCCATGACCGAGTATGGGAATTTGTTGTATTCGCCTGTTCTCAAGAATTTCAGTGGGTTTGCGACTGAGGAGTCCAAATCGGTTCTGTGCCACGATTGTGGGTCTCTGATAGGTCTGTCTTGATCAAAAGAGTCTTCTCTAATAAACAAGATATCAGAGTCGATGGTGATTCTGATTCTGTCGTCCCCTGGAATTTGGAAGGCTGTTCTTACGTACATGGTTCTCAAGACTGGTTCCAAATCGTTTGAAGTAATGAATTTTTGCAAATCGTCGCAATTTTGAGAAACCGGCACCACGTCTTTGTCGTTCCCGGATTTCGTCAATTTGTTGATCAATTTTTCCTTATATTCGTTGCTCCCGTGAATAAACCCGTTAATAAACTTTTGTTTAATTTTCAATCTTGTTTCTTCAAAGTCATCAGTCTTCTTAGACCCAGAGTTTCTTCCCATACTATTTGGATTGGTGGAGGAATTAGCATTTTCCGATTGGTCTCCATGGTTCATAAAAGTTTTCTTTTCCATAAAGATATCTGGTTTGTTGGTCAATCTTCCGGTCCATCTCAATCTGAAGCTGGAATAATCCTTAATTTTCAACAATTTTTTGTTGTACAATTCCAAAATATCGTTATCAAAGTAGACACAAGTGATGACTGGATCAAATGCAACTTGTGATTTGTTGTTGTTTCCTTGAGGATCACTACCGCTTGTGGTAGTGGTGGTTGAAGACCCGGCAGTGGCAGGACGGTTTTCGTTATCCATAACGTTTTCAATCAACCCACTTGGATCCTGGGCTCCAGAAACTTGACCTTGTGCAGAAACATTAGAATCTGGTTGAGTTGAAGAAGTTGTGTCATCAATAATACTTGATTCCAATCTATCAATCAAATCATCATTTTCATTAGGCAAAGAAGCGTAAACCAATACGGGCAAATGTCTCAAGATTCTTGTTTTAACTTCAATCAAATTGTCTGGATGGATCCAGAATTTAAAAGTATCGAATTGTACATCGGTAAAATTTGATACAGAATTCAATTTCGCCGATTGCGATAAAGAAGAAGCATTTGTGTTTGCTGTGGTACCACCACCAACAGACCCAGATTTGTTGTTCATTCTGAAAATGTTGTACAAAAAGGAAATTTTGTATAGTAGAGGAGAATATTCTTCACTATGGAATGGTAATTCTTTTAATCTTACTAAAAGTAAAGATTTGACACTTGGATAATTTGGATGCAATTTATCATGTTTTTTCACAATTTTAGTAAATCCAGTGAAATTCAATCTTGTGAAATTATCCAATTCTTGTGATTCTTGTAAAGAGTTTTCCAAAACAGTTTGGAATTCTTTGAAATCAATATCTCTCAAATCGTTTGAATCAATTTCGTCTTCCAATTTGTTCAATCTATTCAAGATCTCATTGTATTTATTTAATTGGAAACTATAAACTTTTTCCAAATTTTGATCCAAAACTTCAACAAATCTGATTTCGTCATTATTTGTCCATGTTGATTTTTTGTTCTTTTTATTATTATTTTTACTGGTGCTTTCACCACTATTACTCTTGGTTTCTTCTTCTTTTAATAAACTCTTTAACTGATCATACTGAATGTAGTTATCTTTCCATGCAGGATAGATCTCACTTGCTAGTTTGACACCAAATAGCATTGTTGTTGGTTGTTTTGTTAGGGGAGGAGAACTTATTACTACGAAAGTAAGTATGACCTGTGTGAGTATAACTAGATATAGAAACTTGTGCTTATATATACATATATATATATATATATATATACATAATTCATACATGTATCTGTCAAGAAAGTTTCAACATCTATTCAACTTAGACCTAATTTAATTTACAGCCACTGATATAAACCGATATTAAGAACATACACGAACTACATGAACTGTAGTAATAATAATACTATTATTATTATTGCAATTTACCTTAATATTATCAAACACGTGGTAGTATTGGTTATTACTACCAGTACTACTACTACTTCTACTACTATGAGTACTACTAAAAACAAACTTTTTTTTTCTATAAATTGTGCTGGGTAAGTAAATCTATTAATGCAAATTAAATTTATACATTATAACCAAAAAGTAATACCAAGAAATTAACGAAGTTACCAGTAGTTTAAAATTACAGTATTGATTATGGTTCCATTATGGTTATATTTTAATGATCGTATCGCACTACTACGATTTCTAGTACTCCTGCTAATACCACCACCACTTCTGGTAAAGATACGCATAACTTATTAACAAGTCATCTCGAATATAAGAAACCTGTCGGGTAAATGAAGTGAATATTCCATCTTCTAAAAGTCACCAAAGAGATGATGATGATGATGATGATGACGATGATGTACATGTAACGTTGAGTCAAGGGCTAGAATACATAGTTATACACATTGAACAAACAAAGTGAAAAGGACGAAACGTAATAAATGGTCTTTACCTGGTGATAATGATTTAAATAGTAATGGGAGTATTTTTAGTAGTAATAGTAAAGTTAATAATAGTAGAAGTTATAGTAATAGTAGTTGACGTTATAGTAGTAGTAGTAGAAGTTATAGTATATCCACTTGCTTTGCTCGTGGTAATATTAAAGAGAGTAATGGATAGTGGGTAGACTTGCTAAGCTTGCTCGTGTTAGACTCACCCATTAACAACAATTATTCTTCGACCCGCTCTGGCCCTTTTTGATGTTAATTCCTTCTGACTGGTGTTGTCTGTTTGACCCGTTCCCGCTTTGTCCGTTGGCAGCGTTGTTTGCGTCTGTTTTGTCTTGGATCAATTTAGCCAATGTGAAAAAAATCTCATCAACGTTTTTGTTGTCTTTGGCACTTGCTTCCACAAACGCCATTCCGAGTTCTTTAGCCAAAGTTTGACCTTGTTCTTTTGTCACCACCCTGTTTTCGTCTCCTTCATCACATTTGTTTGCCACCAACATCAACTGGCATTCACTAGACGCATTTTCGGAAACAGTGTTGTACCACGAGTCTCTGATGTTTGCAAATGTTCTTTCATCAGTAACATCGTAAACCAAGATAATCCCCATGGCCCCTCTGTAATAAGCAGTTGTGATCGTTCTAAATCTTTCTTGACCAGCAGTGTCCCACAACTGCAACTTCACTTTTTTCCCATTGATCTCAATCGTCTTGATCTTAAAATCAATCCCAATGGTAGTGATGAAAGTAGGCATAAAATTGTCTTCCACAAATCTCACCAAAAGACAAGATTTCCCAACACCGGAATCCCCAATCAATAAAATCTTCAAAATCGAGTCAAAAGATGAACTCGTAGTAGAACTAGGTACAGCTGCTCCAGACATATTTAATTATTGGTATGCTTATTATTATTATTATTGTTATTAGTGCTTTGCTTTGCCTTTGCTTTGCCTTTGCTTCGCCTTGCTTTGTGATTGCTTTGTGATAGCTTTGTGATAGCTTGTTTGGTATCTTTTTTTATAAATTGATAAGTGCTCTCAGGGCAATAAAATAAACTCTGTTCACAGTTGGTGTGGTATCTTTTTCCTTTTTAAGACCGAAGGACTCTTGACTTTACAAAGATCAACCCTGCCAATCCAATATAAAAAGTGTCTATCATTCCAAAAAGTTCTCCCTGTTAATCAACAAGAACAATGTACCAAAGATAAAACCTAAAAAGTAAAAAAAAAAAATACAACGTCTCATTCACCAATTTTGTACAGTTAGATTTCTTTTCGGCAGGGTAACGCGCAACAACCCACGGAACCATAAAAAAACCGTATAGCACAAAGAGAAGATTCAAATCAACCTTTAAAAAGCTTTAATCGTTACAAAGTATACAAAAATAATAAAAACACACAGCCATTTCCTGTCTCAGGCGTAGTAAGACCTCCAGTTCACCCCTTCCAAGTTTTCCAACTCATCAGTTGTGAAACTCTCTCTGTCAATGTGCCACGTATCAGACCTGATTTTTTTGAAATTGCTGATAATGTCTTTGGATGAAGACCCAACGATCCCACTGACTTTGGCCCATGAAGATAAATTGCTCAACACTTGTGGAATCCATTTGGGTAGAGGAGAAATGTACGGAAACGCAGCAATCAACGCACCCAACCCGATGATAGACCCATGTATCTCAATCACGTTTTTCGGATTTCCTTTAATGATTTTTTGTTTTTCTTTTAATTTCAAATCAGCACCTAATTTCGTTTCAAATTTAGTGATCAACTTGGTAATGACTTGATCCAAATTCCCATTTTCATGCAAACTGATTGTATGGATGATCCCAGACAAAACCTCACTCGATTTCATACGAACTTCCAAAGATTTGGCATTGTACAAATTATCAACAAAATAGTTCAAAATCTCCAATTTCTCATCCTGTCTCAACAAAAACATCTTTTGTGAGTAAAATTTCTCAAAAAATGTCATTTGAACCCTAATTCCATGTGGAGTGTTGAAAATCTGGTCATTGTGCAACAAATTGGCAAGAACATCTTCAATAACCAAACGGTCCATAGGCGTCTTGGCAATATGCATGTACACCAAATCGGGATAAATGTTCCCCAACTTGCAAACATCCTTCATCAAATATAACCGATCTAAAAATGGAACCACATATTGCGACAGATACTTACCAATAGGAACAATAGAATTGGTAATTATTCCAAATATCAAATGATACATCGTATTGGATCTATAATAAAATTCATGCTTAACAATGTCCTGTGGTTTTGCGGTTTTGAAAAATTCCTCATTTTCACAATAAATCTTGTTGATGACCTCCATCTCATTGACAAACAATGTATCAAACCATTCGGGAATCACTTTCAAAGAGTTTCCTAGCCCGTCAGAAGTATCGGCAGCAATGTACGCAATCATATCGGAAACATTGTCAAAAACTCTCATGCAATCACAAATCATCATCAAATTAATACAGTTACTGATTCCTCTTCTAACCAACTCATACGGATAATCGAAAACTAGTTTATTCGCAAACACATCAATAAAGGGAGTTCTGTGGTTCATCGACATAACCATATGTCTAAACAAGGAAACTCTTGCATTGATCAACGAAGGTGACAACTCCTCAGTCTTACCAGACGCAGCTGCTGGGTACGAAACAGACTCTTGTTCTTGCAACGAGCTTTGCTCATCGGTCAACTTTTCAATTCCATGCTCAACACTATTCTGTTCAACACTCAACAAAACGTCTTCCAAAGAGGTCAATTTAACAAAAACTGGATAACACCTTCTCATATCAACGTGATTAGGCAACCACCAAAACACAACCTGGAAAACTTCCAAAGTGTCCTTGTTCATATTTTTATCAAACAAATCATCCATGTACTTGTTCAAAAAATCATCTCTCTTCACCAAGTCCATTTGGGCTGTTAGCTTTGAAGCTAGAATTATACCACAAAAAATTTCCGCACTCATGATAATCTTAGCTTTATCATATTTGTCAAAGATACTGCTCGAAAGCTCCAAAACATCTGTATAAGAAATATCAGTGGTAAAGCCAATTTCAATAAAATGAATGATCATCACAATAAAGTCCACATTTTGGTGTGAAAAAGAACCTTTGCCCTCATTTTCACTAACCAAAAAATCTGTGTATTTTTTCAAATAATCTTTGTTGATCATTGAACCAATTTTTTGCAAAGTTAATTTGTCACTCTCGCGCATAGTCGAAATGTCAAGTTGTGTCACATTTTTCACAACTTTTAGCTCACGACCCCAAGAGAAAAACCCAACGTATGTCTTGTTGTCAATAAAAAACTTTGGTTTTTGGAAATTTTCCATCTCTTTCTGATAAAAGGAGGCAAAATTTGGCTGCTTCGTATCCAAAATTTCAACAAACTTTCTATGGAAATTCGGATCAAACTTATTGGAAATGTTGTAGCACAAGTCGCTCTTCAAAAAAATTCTGTTTACAATGTCCATGATAGAGTTTGTGGCATTGAAAACGACTGATGGATGCAGTTGCTCCGTCTGCTCAAACAACTTGACCACGGTTTTCTCATCAATGCTGAATTCCATGTTGCTTTGAAGTTTCGTCAAGATCTCAATAAAGATCAAGGAATGCTTCCAAGGTAAAGTCTTTTGATCTTTTTCGAAAATATTCAACATATCAGCTCTCAAATCCACTAACAGATCCATGTATTCATTTCTTTTCGCTTCTTTAGCTTTCTGAACAATTTCAACTTGCAACGCAATATACTCGTCTCCAGGATTAATCGTTTCCATTTTTTGCATGTCAATCAGACAAACACTAGATGGAATTTTTAAACTGGTTGTGATCAGGGCTAGCAATCTTGATGCAGTTTGGCTAACCTCATGATGCTTTGTCAAGGAAGCCTTCAACAAAAGGTTGATCACCCTGCTAATGTTTTTGTAGTCATTGTAGATTTTTGACAAAAACTTTTTGCTGCTCATAGCAGATAAAATAGACTCCAGTTTTAGTTCATTCTGCATCGTCAATGCTTCATCGAAAAAATTCATCATATTCTCAACAACATAACGATAAGAGCCAGTCAATTGTCTCATCGTGCCAAATAAACAGGCTTGAGCTGATTTAGCAACGTTTGGATAGACGGAAGTAGACAAATCAACAATGTCATTTAACAAGGTTTTTTCCATTTTTGATGGAACCCTGTTAGTTGAACGTAAATAAACCCTTGTCTGGTAGAAATACTGAATTCTCGATGCAATAAACGTTCTTGTATAAGTATCCGTTACATGAGCTAAACTCTGCAAACTTTCCAAAAAGTCATAATCTAGACAGGCAGTAGGGTCTTCATTAAAAATCGTTTCTTGGCCAACATCAGTAAACCAAACTTTTAACCCGTGTAAGAAAATTTGTAAAATATTCGTGTTGTTTTCATAGTGTTCTTTCAAAAATGTTGCAATCTTGTGGAATAACAGACCCACATCGGAACGGAGCTTGTGAACCTCTTCATATCTCTTGTCTGAAAACTTTTGAGCTCTAGTGGCACCAAAAAAGTAGTTGATAGTGTAAACGCTCAACTCCCTGAATGTAAACTCGCTACTCATCAATGACATATTTCCTGTGGCTGAACCATAATGATCACCAGGCCCAGGCGTTCCCATACCTGATGGCATAGCGGAATCAAAGTCTTCCATCATGACATCCTCGTTTTCTATTACTTCCACAGGAAAGTTTTTTTCCATCACCATTTCATCATCCTCTTCAATCGACAGATCATCATCTTCACCATTATCTTTACCTACGGCAAAGTTTTCCACTGATTCATCATCAATGTTGTTGGATTTGACGTTTTTCCAAAGAAGTAGCTTTTCCCCCAAGTTAGAGGTAAACTTGTGTTGCTTTAACTCTTTGTTGAACTCAGGATCAAACAACAAGCAACCCCCGGATAGTGTGTGGGTCAAAATCAAAATGTACTTTCTAAGCGTGTCCGTTTGTTTGGTATCATGTACAGGGTTACTGATAATTTCTGAAAGCTGTGTCTGTGATAATTCCAAAAAGGTTCTCATGATTTGAATAGCAAAATCCACCTCGGCACTTGTTGGGATGTGCCATTCAAAGTTCATGTTTTGTTTTTCAAATTTCTTTTCATTGAACTGGTACGCACCCCATTTTTCGTTTATTGGAACTTGTGCCTCTTTTTGGAACAAATTGTAATCAACAATTTCAGTCGTAGTTAGTGAACTCAAAAGGTTATGGAGCAGTAGAGAAGTGATGATGTCAATTGGAGGGTTGGTTATGGAGGTGTATATCTTCTTTAACAAAGCCAAAATTTCCGATTTGATTTCAAGTAGTTGCGCATGCGAATGTCTAAATATTTCAGACAAAACGTTTAGCATGGCTACCAATTTCACATCTCTCTGTTCAACCTCTTTCGAACTTCTCACTGAGCCCGCGCCTCTTTCAAGCTCTTGGTTAATCTGCAGAACGATAGAATCGAAAAACTTTCTGACATATTTATGAGGATCTCTCTTGACAATAGCACCAGCCGTCAATCCAAGAATATCGATATTCGGTTTCTTGACAGTTAGATAATTGCCGTCCCAAAATAGCCTATCAAATGTTCTCACAAATTTATCAAATAGCTCTTTTGACATTGATTCAATCATAAGCATTGTGGTTTGATTGATTTTGAATATCAAATACTCTTCCAAATCGGCATCAACGAAGGAAAACAATTTATCGGCATAAACTGTCAAAATTGCTTCAAATACAGAAGTGGAGGCACGGAAGGCCAATTCCAAGTCTGCATTAGCGACTGGAAACCCGCTTGACGACCCATTTTCTTTGATGTAGTACAAATGCTGCTCAATAAGCGGCAAAGTGGTGGATTCAAATGTGATGTACTCGTCTTCCTTCACAAACGTTTCCACCGGGACGTAGCAGCTTATCGAAGCAATCGTGTTCACCAGTACATTACTCAAAACAGGATCATTAGAATCCAATTTGGTAACAATCATAGACAAAATATTTGTGATATGAATTCTGTACAAATCATCCATTACCATAAACCGAACTATTCTTCCAAATTGTTTCAATGAAGAAAACACTCTGTGAATGGAATTGACATACTGATCTGTCAATGACTCGTACACATCAATCAAAACCTTGTCATAAATCAAGTGATTACTTTGCGATTTCAAATTTAGCAAGTAAGCCAACCCAGAAATATAATAGTGAGCGATGTCTGTGTTTTTGTTTTGTGATCCTAGCAAAAGTGTGCCAATCAAAGTTTCAATCAATTTTGAATGAGTTTCTTCGTTTAACTTCAACTCTGTTCTGTATTTACTGGATGCTTTGCTTTCAAAGATAAATCTTTCGTGATAGGCTTTGATAAAAGCGTAGATAAATTTGGCACAAATTTTGGTCCATCTACCAGAGTTCGACGGATGAACAAAAGTTTCAATTGACTGAATCAATAGTCCTAGTTGCTCAAAAAATTGACGAGAGTTTGAACCGTTGATAGCATAAATTAATGGTTTTGTTGTTCTGGAAAATGAAACAATTTGGAAATCATTTCTTAAATGATTTTGGATTCTGTTGATTACAAATTGAAATTGACCTTCATTGAGTAGCCCATATTCACCAAAAGATAAATGGCTTCTCGTTACGATTCGTGGATTTTCCTCACTCAAAAACTGGAAGTAGGCACTTTGAGAAACATCACCAATCACCTCATACAAATGTGTGTCCAAGACCGTTGTTATAGGAGCGTTTTTCCAGACACTGAAAATAAAAGGAAAAATGTCAGTAATGTTGGACTCAACGTTGAAGTGATACGGTAGTAAGGACGTGATAATTGGAGACACAATGGAAAGGGTTGCTGGAGAAAAGCTCGAGATTGTAAACTCCATCAAATATGGCAAAATTGATTCGTCGTCTTTGTTAAAAAACGGTCTCGCGTTGTGTGCGTGTTTCAACATCAACTTGAAAAGCTTCAGTTGTCCTGAATTGCCAATATCGTATTGCTGATAATCAGACTCAGGATTCGGCAAGTATTCTTCAAAAAGTTGCAACAAAGGAGCATAATCCAAGATCAAGCCTGCTTCTGACAAAAGCTCTGTAAAGTTCGTACCTTCGTAGTCTGTGCACACAAGCAATTCAAACACTTCTGTGTGCAATTGTCTGAAAACTTTTTGACCCCTGACCAAGGCCAAGTAATAGTACACAACAGCCAAAGATTTTCTCAAAGTGATTGGTATATCAAAATGAATACAGTTTCTTAATTCATTTGTCCAGTGGTTGACGTTAACGATAGAAGATGACTTGACAGTGATTTTACCACTATGAACAAACTCAGGCTCATCGAACTCTTCATCATGGAGTTCTTCTCCCTCTTCGTCAGCGGCTGCATCTTCATCTGGGACGGTATCATATTCGGCTTGGCTGTCGTCAAACGCAGAAGCATTGTCTTCCATATCGCTGGATTCCACATCGGCCAAGCGAAACATATCGGTATTCATCGTAAGGTTGTCAATATCGGATTTAAACTGTGCCAACTCTTTACTTGAAATGTTCAATAAACCTTGTATGTCTTTGGAACTAATCGCAATGTACAAGTTCACCAAAATATGACATAAATAGCGTGCCTGATCCAAGTGTGTCTCTGTTTGGTGTGGAAAATAATCTTCAGGTTTGTAGTCCGGAACAACGTCCCTGCAAAACCACTGCGACTTTGGATCAAAAACATTCTTGGTGTGCTCTGCTGCATCCTCAACAAAATCAAGATTGTAGTGCTTCAATCTTTGCTTCATCAGGGGCGCAGAATCCATACCATTGAACAAGAGCTGTTGCTTACGTGGAAAATTCGGTTGCTGTTGGCTCAAAGCATGAAGAGGCGTAGCCGATTTGGCTCTAACAGGACTTTTCACATATTCGCGCAAGTTCGTAACACTTGCACTTTGGCCCAACGAGGAAATCTTTGGCTTTTTTGTACCTTGATTCGAAGAGTTTGATCTAAAAGTTCTACCAGTTCTAACTTCCGCCAAAAACTTGTTTGTAAGTTTTTCAGGTGGTGGTTTCTCTTGATTTTGTTCTGCTGACATTTTACTCTGTGCAAGCTATGATTTTGACTTCAAATCTATAGATTTTCTTGCTTGTTGTTTGACCAGTTTTTGAGGGAATTAGTGTTTGAGGTAGGTTCCAATTATGGTTAGATTATTAATAATCTATATACCTATATACCTATATATATATATGTAAGATTGGGATGAGACACTTTATTAAACAATGAAAATGCGAATCCTAAAACTTTCGTTTCGATGGCAAATGCTCAAAATTCTCGGGCAGGACGGGCACAACTTTTTCTGTTTCAAATTTTTGAAGGGAGATTTTTTGATTCTGACGCGAGAGCCCTAAAAAATTTACATATACAGTGAAAACACTTTGAAAAAAAAAAAAAAAAAAAAAAAAAAAAAAAAAAAAAAAAAAAAGGCGTTGAAACAATTGCTCACCGTAGGGTCGAAAGGTACAAACAACTAGGGCAAAATAGCTATTTTTAAGAATACATACTTTAATACATACCTCAAGCACACAGTATTTTATTAGTTAGCGTATGGTCTCAAGTCTAAAGTAAGCACCTGAGAACTGCTCAAAGATTGGTCTCTGAAAACACCTACTAATGCGTCTGACTTTTCAAACATGTTATTTTTCAATGAAATAACAATAAATTGGAATTTTGGGGTGGCGTTTCTCTTGATGTAAGCAGCGACCCTTTGAACATTGGTAACGTCTAAAGCTGCATCGACCTCGTCTAACACAAAGAACGGCGATGGCTGGTACGAGTTAATGGTGAACAGCAAAGCCAGAGCAGCAACCGTCTTTTCTCCTCCAGACAAATACTCCATTTCTTTGAATCTCTTCAGCGGTGGTGTTGCATGGTATTTTGTTCCAGCCAAGTATGGCTCATCCACATCTTCCAAGGTCAGAGAAGCGCTCCCACCAGCAAGAGCAACTTGGGAGTTTGGGTCTTTTGTAAGCTCTTTGTAAACCGGGTCGATGTGCTCTGCGGCGTGTTGAAATATTTTTCCAAATAGCTCTTTTCTCTTAGTTTTGACCTCGTTGAACTGCTCAGAAAGTTTCTTTTCATGTTTTTTCAAACCTTCAACTTCTTTGGAAATTGCGTCAAACTTTTTTTGCACTTCGTTTAATCTGTCGTGTGCATGTGTGTTTGGTTGCAACGTTATCAAATCTTCTTCAATCGAGTTGATTTTATTTTCAAAAGTTTTGCCAATGGTTTCCTCCAAGGAACCATTAGAGTTTGTTTTCGCAGTGTATTCTTCATCTAAATAGTCGTAATCAACTTCAATTTGGGAAGCAGACTCCAGCACTTGAGAGTCAATCTTGTCCATTGGCAAATCTTCAAGAGATCCTGATATCAAAGGCAAATCAATAACTGTCATTTGGCAATTTTTGAAAATATTCAGTCTTTCCAAGTCAAGCTTTTCAGAGTCGGCTTTGATAACAGCAGAGCGTTTTTTTTGGTTGTTCAGTTTAATGGTAAAATCTTGCAAGTTCTCTTCAACACCAGTGACTTGTTTGAACTGGGTATCCACACTTTTCTTGAAAGTTTTGAGTTCATTTCTTTTGTCTTTCAAGTGATCTTCAGCCTTTTCAATTTTGGTTGTCAACTTAATTTCTTTCTCCTCCAGCTGATTGATGTAATCTTTTTGGGCATCAAAATCTTTTTTCAATTTTTCAATTCTTTTGCTTGTGGTTGCCAGTCTGTCCCTTTCAAAAGAGATTTTCGATTCAATATTGATAAGTTCTTTTTGCAAAATTCCCATTTCTTTGGACTGCTTTCTCAAAGTTTCTCCAGTGGTTTTTTCATATTCAACCAGCGAAAAACCAAGTTTTTTGCTTAGTTTTGCATAGAGTTTTTGCTTGAGAGACGTGCTCTGTTCATTTAAAAAAGTCAGAGCTTTTTCATGGACAGCAATTGATTCTTCTAAAATCAACTTTCTTGGCTCGTACTCATTTGAAATCAAGTTTTGGTAGTATTCGGTTTGGGTTGATAACTCTTGTCTAGCTCTTTCATTGTGAGTCAACTGAGTCCTGATGGAAGATAGTTCGTTATTCAAATCATCTAACTGCAACTCAATTTCTCTTGAAGCATTCTGTGCTAGTCTAATTTGTTGTTGGATTTCAGTGACAGTTTGGACCAATTTATCCTTTAACGACACCAAATTTTTGAATTCCTCTTTGTCCCACCGGTTTTGTGAGTTTTCTTTCGAAACCCCACCAGTCATCAAACCTGATTTCTGGATCAAAGACCCATTCAAAGTGACAAGTTTGGAATTAATGTTTCTGTTCCACTTCAAGTCTTTTGCAACCTCAAGGTCGTCACATATGATAGCGTCGCCACAAACATACTGAAGTGCCTTTTCCAAAGTTGGGTCATAGTTCAGGGCTTCGATAGCAAGAATACACTGTTCAAGTTGAACTCTTCTTGGTGGGCTCACTTCAACGGTGTCTAGAGGAATAAATGTTGCAGACCCTGCCCTTTGCTCCTTCAAATAAGAGATGCATTGCTGTGCAGTTGAAATCGAATCAACAATAACAGAATTAAAATTTCTTCCTAAAATAATAGCTATCGCAGTGGAATACTTGTCCTTTTTGGGTTTACATAGCTCGTTGACCAAACCTTTGACACCTGGGAACAATCTTCGAAGTGAATTAACGTTTTCCCTCAGTCTTTGGTCTTTTTTAGATTCTCTTTGTTCTGCGCTAAGCTCGTCAATCTTCATCAAGGCGTCTCTTAGTTTGTAGTTGGTTTGTGTTTCTTCTCTGTTCAGCTTTTGCATATTTGATTGTAAGTTTTTTAATTTGCTTGACAGCTCTGAGTGCTGGGAGTTTTTGTCGTTTAGAGCCTCCGTTAATTTTTTGAACTCCATGTGGGCTTCCTCCGATTCCTTTGTCAAATTGTCGATAAATTCTTGAGAGTTGTTGATTTGATCGTCAAATTTTTTCAGTTCGTTTTTGAGTTCGTTCCCAGAGGAAGTTTCAAGAGCTAGTTTGTCTTCTAGTTCCAAACCACCAGATGTCAAAAAAACTTCTTTCAAACGGTTATACTCTTCTAAACTCTCATCATCCAGATGGTACTTAGAGTTCTTGGACTTGAGCAACTCATCCTCGTATTGTTTTTTACTTTTGCTAACAACTTTGTGGTTTCTCTCCAAATTTTGTAATATACTTTCTTGCCTTTCCATGTCTCTCTCAAAACTTTCAATCTTAGTCTCTAGCTGCTGCATTTTTCTATTTGACGACCTTTTATTTTGAATTAGTGGAAGCAATTGGGATTTCAACGATTCAAGCTTTAATTCCAACATGTTTATATCATCGCCCATTTTCAAAATTTTCAACTCTTCTTTTGACGAATGAGCTTTCGCAGCACTAATTGAAGTTTCTTCCTTGGCAATATCTTTTTTGGTGGCTTTGATCTGTTCTTTATTTGCATCGTACATTTCAATCAAAGCGGTTTTTTTTTGTTCCAGTTGAAACAACTGCCATAATGTGTACTGGATCCACAAATGTTTTCTTTGGGCAACTTTTGCTTTGTATTTCTCGTCTTTTGAAACTCCGTCTTTGTAATGAATTAGCTCACTTTGTAACCGCCTTTTTCTGAAAAGTCCATCAGACGACATTTGAAGCGCATGTTTGTACTGTTCATTCAACTCTTCGTATCTTTTTTTGTACTGGATTGATCCTGAAACTTGTTCAAACAATTTTGTCAACTCCAACGCATTTTGCGAAGCAACTTGTTCAACATCACCTTGAAAAACCAAAAAATTCTTAGCCTTGACCAAGATATTTTCAGCTTCCAAAGTCTCAGTGTAGTATTTGTAAGAGACAATTTTGCCGTTGATTTTGTAAAAACTCTCACCTTTTGAAGTGACTGATCTTTCAAACTCCACTGTTTCTGTTTCGTTGTCAGCAGAACTTGTTTTCAAATAAAACGCAGAAACAGAAGCAGAATTGCTTGGTCTTTGCTTGGAAATGCTCAAGTCGTCCGATTCGTTTTCTTTGTTGGACTCCACAACTGGTTCCAACACTGGCTCTGGATTTGGAAGTTTGCCTCTGTAGATCAAATCTTTCAAAACACTTGATCTTAATTGACTGCTTCTCACACCCAAGACAAACGACATGGCGTCCATCAAATTCGATTTACCTGAACCGTTTGGTCCAATGATGCTGATAAAATCAGAATCTCCAAATTCAACTTTAACGGTTCCCTTGTAGGACTTGAAGTTGCGCAGTTCCAATCCCAATAATCTTCCCATTGCGATGGTTTTCTCTTTTTTTTTTATTTATTTTTGGCTTTGATGGTTTTGACGATGTTTTTTTGGTGAAAAACAACTTGATAACAGTTGGCCATTAAGGACTAAAACAGAACAAATATATGATTAACTTGGGTATTAGTTAAATAGATTTCTCCAGTTAAATGAGACGCGTCATTGAGATTCAAATCGCTCGTGTTTTGTGTTTTTTTTTTTGTTTTTTTTCTTCTTTCCAACATCGCTTTTACGCGAATGTCAGCATATACGGGTATAAACTATTTAATCTGACCAAAACAAAAACATATGTCACATGACCTTTCACTTAGTAACAACATTTTTGATCAAAACGATTCAAACTGGCAAGGGTTCAGGCTGTGAAATTAATGATTAGAAGTTGTTCCCGTAAAAAATAATGTACATATGAAATAAGAGATTAACTAATAGCGTTAAAATTCTCAAAAAAAAGAGGTAGTGTCAGCATCGGTCATTTTAGTTCTTTTTGTGTTCATTCGGTTCTTTCGTGCAGCTCGTAGGATTCGCCTCCTCCCAATCTCGTATAAGCCCTCAAGTTTTGTTTTATAGGACCAGCCAGTTTTCTATATGTGTAGACATTGAATTTTTGAAGTGCCATAATAGCGAAAAAGCTAAGCACCAAATAACAAGCGTTTCTCACCAACCCTGGCCCGCTAGGCGGCATGGTTCTATACTGAATGACAATGTTGACCCCCAACAAAAAAACCAATCCGGATGTCAAAACTAGCAACAAAGCACTCAGCAGCAAATTAAGGCTCAGTAGTTTTGGGTTGTTGGCATTCAAGTCGTCAATTGATGGACCAAACAATTTTTGTTCAAGAGCATGAAATTTTGCGTTGGAATTTCTACCATACGCGCTTGGGCGACCAGAGCCGGAGTTTCCAAAGTTCTTGGGAATGAAAGCAGATGAAGAGGAGCTCATTTTTTTTTTTTTTCTTTATGTGTGTTTCAATTTGTTCAGAGTGGATATCTCGGTATTTGCGACTCGTGCTTGTGATCTCTTTGTCTTGTTCAAAGATGTGCTTTCTGCTGTCGTTTATATATTTTTTGGCAAATGCTAGCAGCATGTAGTAATAGTACAATTAAGATTAGAACAAAAAATACTTTTTTGTGTGAAATTCACGATGAGCCATCGGCTAGAGCTAATTTATATATCTTGGAAACTTAACGATCGTGAAAATCGCATTGCTTTTGTTTTCCTTTTAACGATGATAGTATTCCTACTTTTAACTTTGTATGTGTATAAGAAATTTGCACCCCTCTATCGCTCATGCAAGCAGGCGAAACCCCCGAAACAGTAAACTAAAGTTGTGCGCGCAATATGGGGCAGAAACAACAAGCACAAACACAAAAAAAAATAAAAAAAATAAAAAAAAATAAAAAAAATAAAAAAAAATAAAAAAAAAAAATCAAGGGCTCGGACAATAAGACTTATTGTCTTTTAAGCTGTGCAGGCTGTCCTCAATCCCGCCTGAAAGCAATTGGTGCATTTTGTAATTTTGTGATTTTTGATTAGGCCCAAGCTTGATCAAATGTAAGTACGAGAAACTCAAGAGACCAATGAGCTATGGTAAGTACATAATATCTTCGCTATAAGCCTGTAAACTTGCTGTCGGTCGCCATCGCTTGTGTACTAGTACATAAAGTAAGTATCGTGGAGTTTGCTACTTTTACCATGAATGCACAATCACTACAATGCTGTGTCAGATGTCCAGTTGTTGTCACTCTCGCCGCTAGAAATTACATCGGCTTCGTCATTGCCGCTTGAAAGCCCTTCTGTATTTTGCAAAGTTTGTATTTCAGGTCTGATTTCCGCAACTGCAGATCCCTCTACAATGTTGGAAGGTGTAAAGTCAGAGGCCCTATTTTCTAAAATCTGTGTTGTTGCTGGGTTTTGCGAAAACCGCGGATACTCGTTAAACTCACTTTGTTCCTCCTCTGCTGAAACTTCTTCTTCTTGTTCGTGCTCATCAACACCATCAGTTGAACTTTCTGCTGGAGCAATAGCCATTTCGATCTCACGATGATTGCCTTCTCCAAATGAAAACAATGGTGAAACTGCTGAATGAACAGGTACAACGGTTTTAGTGGCAGTTTCTTTGGAGAAATCTAATATGACCACTGCACTTTTCTGGTTTATTTCAATTGCGGCCACCAATTTTTTGTTATCAAATTTCACAGACCATATCTGTTCGGCATCATTTAGTAGATCGGTGTGTATGACTTCTTTTGTTCGCAAATTATACACTGTAAACTGAATTTCCGACCCACTGACCAAGATGTTGTTGTTCATGTAAAAAGTCGTTACCGCGGAAATTCCCTTATGATTGTATGAGAACGTTGGTTTATAGTCATCACAGTCCCAGCCCCTGATGGTTCCGTCTGATGCAGCAGAAATTATCATTTCTTCTGACATGGAAAGCAAAGCAACCAAACCCGTGTGTCCTTGCAAAGTTTTCCAAGATCCAACAATCCTTTTGGATAAATCCAAAACGTGTTGCGATTCGTTTGTATCGTTTTGTAAAGAGCCATCAACATTGTTGTTTCCAATGTTAGCAAGATCCCAAACTCTGATTGCAAAATCCATTGAAGAAGAAATGCATCTGTTTCTTTTATGATCATAGAGAACTGAGTAGATTCTATGAGTGTGACCCACTAACTCGTATAAACATTTCATCGTTGATATATCCCACACTCTCAAAGTATGGTCATAAGAGCCACTAATAACAATTTTTCCATGTCCAGACAATGTTCTTACTGAGCCTGTATGACCCTTTAAAACACCAACAAAATACTCGTTAAATTCAGGAATAGGGTAGTTTTGAGTAACTTGTGGATTATAGCTTTCTGATTTAGGATCAGGTAGTTTCCACACGTGCAAAGTACTATCTCTAGATCCACTAACAATGTGATACTCATTATTATGCTTAAAAATGTCTAAGCATCTCACCGTGGAAGTGTGGCCCCTGAAAATGTGTGTGCAGCAACCCGTTTCCATGTTCCAAACACGAACTGTTCTGTCTGTGCCTCCGCTCACTAGTAGTTTGGTTTCTTTGTGGTAAGTCAAAGCCCATACACCACCTTCGTGCCCGCTTAACTCTTTGACAAGCTGACCCTTTTCTGCATCATAAATGTGAATCATGCGGTCATCAGCACCAGTAATCACAACATCGTCAGCAAATTGCAAACAGGTGATGATACTCACAACGTGGCCTGGCATTCTTATCTCATTTGGTTTAAAATTTGGATTGATCCAATTTTCGTAGTATTTCTGATTTATCAGAAAATCTTTTTTATAGTCGCATGGATTTTTTTTGGATTTACAATATTTTTTAAAATGTTCACTTTCAATAAATCCTTCCTTGAGCATCAAATTTTTCCATATTGTGGAAGAGTTTTGTATTAACGAATACCATTTCTTGTTTATACTCATGCAATGCTTGATATCCTGATAATGCAAACTTTTCAATATTTGGATCAATAATTCTGAAGGTAATATATCGATGAAGTCAGACTTTAATGATTGGTTGATCACATAACCAACATCCGTCAACTCTTGCTTGTTGAAGTTTTGCATTAATTTGAAAACAAATGCGCGATAATCTTTTCGCGATAGAGATTTTTTGAATAGTTTAACAGCATCATCAAGACTATTTGCTGAAGATGATTTAGCCAACAAAAAATCGCGATCGGTGTTGAAATTGGATATGGAACTTGCATCTGAATTTGTTGATTGTTGCTGAGTGTAATGTGATGCAAGTTGCTCGTATTGTAGCATGCCAAGCTCTCTTGGTGACGGAATAGGAGACAAGGGCAAAATATCATCGCTTGGTGGAGAATCTAGAGCTGTGGCTGCTGTGGAGGAAATTACTTCAGAAGATACCGAGTTGCCGATTCTGGACATATTGTTTGGGTTATGGGAAGTGTTGAAGTTGTTCATTGACAAATCGTTCATATGAACTTCTCTGTTTGAAGTCAAAGCCTCGTCATTTTGCAAAGAAACAGATGGTGTCAGTTGCAATTCTTCTGCTTTTTTTTCAAGAGAAACTTCATTTGTTTTCACAAGCGTTTCTTGTAAAATGCCTCTACCAAACAACCCAGACTGTTTCTTGACTTTTTTGTACACTGAAGGATGCTCCGTATAAAAACCATCAACCGATTTTGCACCGTTGGACTCACTATCGATGCCTTTATCCCCAGCAAAAAAATCATTAAAAGTTCTTTTTCCAGATTTTTGTTGTAGTGAAAATATGGGCATTCTTTGTTTCTCATCTCCTTCTAATGCTCTAAAGCTAAAAGGAGCCAACAAGTTCTTGAGCGGATACATTTTCAAATCGGTATTTGTTGTCGAAACTCTGCCGTTATTGTTTGGTTTTTTGAATTCAGGATGATCAACCATTTTAAACTTTATTTTTTATTATTTTTTTCTTGTCTGTTTTAGCTATGTGGAGCGACTTTCTGTTTGTCGTTAAATGTATAATAAACCTTGCTGAGTGTGTTTATGGGATGCAAACTCCAGTATTTAATGTTTATACTTTTTTTTTTTCTGAAAACGTTTGTTGGCTTGTTTTTTTGTTTTGAACTAGTGGAACAGTTGATAGTATTACGCGCTTTGAATAAAAAAAGAGATAATTTTTGGTTTGAATGAACAAAAAAACTATTGCTGGAAAAGCTTCCAAAAAAAAAGTTTGAGGATATATCTATAGTAATGGCTAATCCTTGAAAACTGGGCGCCTTGGTGTTTTTCTCTTTCTTGACTTCAAACTAGATAAACGGGCACTATCTGTATGTTGCAAGTTATTTATCATCTTTACCCATCATCCACAAAGGGCTGATTCAGCAAGGGAAAATTTTACTCAAATAAATATCAAAAAAAAAAAAAAATAAATAAAAATTTTGTGAGTACTGTGTTGCTCTACGCGCACAACAAGGCAAGGCATGGCAATGCAGATTGCCCTATTTATCAAGAAGAAACGAAGAAACGAAGAAACGAAGAAACGAAGAAAGAAAGAAAAAAATATAGCCCAGCCTAACGTGATAGTCTCAGCGTATCTTTTGGTGCAGAGACAAAAAAAAAAAAGTAAGATGAGAAAAACAGGAAATCATATAAAACAAGCAAAAACACAACAAGAAAAATATAAAAAAAGTAAAGTAAAATAAAATAAAAGGCTGTCGCATTGAGCGTCGCATACTATGACCGATGAAAACCGTTTTAATTAAAGTAAAACAAGCCTTTAACACTCGCTAAGGTATAAGGTAGGAGATGTAGATTTTACTTATTAGTTTTGTGACTATTATCTTATATCTGGAAGAAGAGGATAAAACCTCAATATATTGACTTACAAAAAATGGTATCAAAGAACGTTAATCAAAAAATCTCACATCCACTGGAACATCCACTTCAAAACACCCAACTTGTTCTTTCAATTTGATTTCCAATCTTACGATGTACATACGCGAGGTCAAACAAGATTGGAAAGACGGCACCAAAGTATCTTTAAACTCTTTATTCAACTCTAGATTTACTTTGACTTTTCTCTGGTAGACACCGGGTTTGACAAATGCCCATTCTTCAGCAAACCGTTCATTGATGTTTTCTTTTCCAGTTTTTGATGAACTCCCGTTCAAAACTTTTGCAAAAACCAGTTCGGTATCTTTACCGTAATTAGATTTACCCTTAGCAAAATAGTTTTTCAAAGTGTCTTGTTTTACCGACAAAGTTGCTAAACTTAAAACATCAGCAGCTAATCCGTTAGAGATAAATTTTTGGAAAGTCAAAGAACGTTCAAGATGTAGTTCATTGCAACAAATGTTTTTGATTATTTGGCTGTTTTCCTCAAAAAGTTTTTTTAAACTTTGAAGCTTGTTGTTATAAAGTTCAAATGATTCTTTGACCTTCATAGTTTGCACTTCAGACTTCAAAAATGTGGATGTCAAATGTAATGGAAGCGGAGCGATAGAAGACGTGGTTAAGAGCAACAAAGATGGTTTTATGTATTCTATTTCAGGCGGCAAAACATTGTCTGTTGTGTTGTTGGCTTGGTGGGCTTCCATATTCAACTCCAGCGATCTCAGTAAAGAACCTGCTTTTAAATGAGACTGAAGAAACTGGAAATTTTGTGCATCGTGTTTGTTTTTGTTTTGCAGTGTGTTTCTTTTTTGTAGCAAAGTAGGTTTTTTATATGGCAACGCTTTTTCAGAAGTGATTTTGAAGCTAAACCGCATTAACCCGCTTTGGGACCCATCTGAAGATGATTGAGTTAAAAAAGACTTTAGTCTGCTTTTCACAGTGTATGGGTACTTTAATGTAGCTAGTGCGGTATTTTGCTGCTCTGTTTTTTCAGCAACACTGTTCTCATCAAGTATCAATTTGTTGTTTTCTAAATGGCCTTTACTAAATCTTTCCTTACATGTCTTTTTGTTGTTTTTGTAATGATGTTTTAGTTTTTGATCAACTATAACAATATCTCCATCATTGTTGTTGTTTGCACCATTTAAATCTTCCAAACAAAAGAGTACATTGTTGCCATTATTTCTGCTTTCCACTTTGGTGATGAATTTTTCTAAAGCATTTAGTTTTTCAATAACCTCTTTCTCAAGGTCCAAAAGTTGTCTTTGTGGACACGTTGCTAAATCATTTGGAGGACTAAACTCAAGCAATGGATTTGAAAATGGTGCAAATCTGATGTTGTATCTCGTGTCTTTGATAACGTGCAAATGTCTTTCATTTTTAAATTGAACGTTATCTTTTGACTCTAGCCCAACTAGTTTTGCTTCAACAGCATAATTTACCGAAAGATTATTTGAGCAGAAATCTGTGGTCAAAATTGGAGAGCCCCTTTGATAGTTGTGGCCGTATCTCAAAATTGGGTTTACTTGAATGTCTGCGTACTCTCTATCGTTGTGGAATTTATCAATACCAAAGCTTGGAGGTATTTGGCAGTGAGAAAAGTGATTATGTTTGCAATTGGTTTCGAGCAACTGGTTTGGAAACTTGAACATGAAATGTTTTTTGTATTTTGTTTTTGGTTCAAGAATCCGACTGTTTGGAAGTCCTAAAATGGTGTTGTCAAATTCGTCTCTACCGCCGCATTTGTACAGCAGTCCTGACGATAGCTCGATTCGAGTGTTGGACCAGCTAGCACTCGCATCGATTTGTCTCAAAAACCGTTTTCTTGTCATTTTTTTTAATTCTGGATCATAAACACACATGTATCCCTCCAACGATACGTAAAACATTTCAAACTTTACAGGCTTACCACTCAAATTGGTGATAGTAACGTAACCATTCACAATATCACCAGTTGTATATTCCTTCAGTAAAGACTCTTGTTCAACTGGCATATTTGGTTTCACCGCATCATTGATCAACACAATATGTACCAAAACTGAAGGATTTTTCTTGTTTGGTAAAAAGTTAATGTTTTCAATAATCAATTCATTTTGTTGAGCCTGAGATTGCGGAGCTGAATAAAGATTGTTTAAAGTGGACAAATCACTGTTCACTTCACGGTTGCCCAAAGTCGATTGATTGTCAAGGGTTGCACCTGAGGTAGTATTAAGCTCAGAGTAGCTTGGTGGGCATTCAAAATCGTTTGCACTGGAATTGTTTGTTGTTAATTTTTTGTGCAAAGATGTGTCAAGCTCAAACGAGGGCAATACATCCACTAGAAAACCGCGATCTAAAAAATGGTCAAACAAAGAAAGTTTATCTGTGGCACCGCGAGCTTTTGTTTGCAAAATTGATTCTTTGCTTAGCTGATTGGTATCACGAACTGAAATGGCTTTGGAGCTTTTGAGCACTGGATTGAATTCGCTTAGTAGTGTTGGGGAAGAGGTTTGTTCCAAATAAGAAGGAGAAAAAATTGGATTTACATCACTATTGCTCATAGTTAACTCCAACTCAGATAGAGCTGAATCACAACTGTAGATACCATTATCTACAGAAGGAATTTTTTCTTTGACGTTAGGATTCGGCATGTTTGAGCTCGATGCAGAAGCGATATGGCTCAAAGATGTGGATGGTTTTTGCTTTTTCACGGGAGCATCAGAAGATAAGCTTTTGTCATTTGATTTTTTGAAAGGTTTTGAAAAATTGAGCATTAGCTTTTGGTTTAGGTCAGTACGAGTGCGAGTGCGGTGACTAGTATTCTTTTCTTTATGGTCAAAGGATTTAATTCACAAAAATATGCTAAACAAAAATATGTAAAGATTTATTCCTTGATCTTTTTAAATATAAAGATAACCCCGTTTACAAAGGATAGTTTGTGTGTTCTTTTTTCTTTAGTATTTCCTAACTTACCTCGCACAACGGCATTCCTTTTAAGATTTCACAGGGTCCCAAAGGGTTCGTTTGTCTTATTGGAATGACACATGGCACAATAACCAAGCATCTTTACAAAAGTGAGTCACACTCTTTCTTGATGTGATGATCTGCATGCTTCTTTTTTGTTCTTTGGACCCAATTAGTTTTTTTAAAATAAAAGTTAACCCAAGTTTAAAGCGGCCAGCAACGGTAGAACGCGGTCAAAACCGGTCAAAAAATAAAAATAAAAATAAAAATAAAAATAAAAA